>Ga0207828_100149_pt1 | contig 68710 bp, 63 predicted proteins | sample TtaePargueraPR_11_FD_187276 | JGI IMG/M metagenome (GOLD analysis project Ga0207828, IMG submission 187276) | Aerobic enrichment media microbial communities from Bioluminiscent Bay, La Parguera, Puerto Rico - Tt and P2 (3) (SPAdes) | ecosystem: Environmental > Aquatic > Marine > Unclassified ... | reverse complement strand
GGTATTGGCCCGCACATCCGTGCCGCCCTGCTTCTCCGTCATGCCCATGCCGAGCGTCACGCCCGTCTTTTCGTTCATCGGCGCGAAAGAAGCGTCATACTCACGGGAGACGATCCTGGGCAGCCATTGTTCCGCAAGGCTTGGCTGAAAGAGCAGCGCAGGCACACTCGCATTGGTCATGGTAATGGGGCACATATGCCCCGGCTCCACCTGGCACATCATGTAAAGCGCGGCCTGACGAGCGGCATTGGCGCCCGTCTCCGGCTTTTGCCCCCGCGCTACCGGCTCCCAGGGCGAGGCGTGAATGCCCTGCTCCACGGAGAGCGCCATCAACTCATGATAGGAGGGGTGAAACTCCACCCGGTCCTGCCGCCGCCCGAAACGGTCGAAACTCTTGAGCACCGGCAGATAGGTATTGGCCTGGCGTCCGAGATCCAGCACCTCAGCCCGGCCGATTTTTGCCCCGAAAACGGAGAGCGAGGCGCGCGCCGTCCCGCCCCCTTCCCGCGCCACCGATTCTTGCAGAACGCGGTCGCTTTCAAAGAGGTTATAGTCCTCCAGCGGCGGTGCCTGGTTGAAGACTTCGTGTGTTTCAAGGCTCGTTTCCGCAGCAATCCGCGTGCTCATGATCCACTCCCTGAAATTTCTTTATCCGCACTTGCGCCGGGGCGTTCCGGGGCCTATAGAATGCCACTTTAATGAGCGCAGACGAAACAAGTTCCGGCCTGATTTTCCCCCACCGCCATCTGTTGGGCATCGAAGGCCTTTTACCGCAAGAAATCGGCTCTCTGCTCGATCTTGCCGACACGTATGTCGATCAGAACCGCCAGACCAACAAGAAGAAATCGGTCCTGAGCGGGCGCACCCAGATCAACCTCTTCTTCGAGAACTCCACCCGCACCCAGTCGAGCTTCGAGCTTGCGGGCAAGCGGCTGGGCGCCGATGTCATGAACATGTCGGTTGCCAGTTCCTCGATCAAGAAGGGTGAAACGCTGATCGACACGGCGCAGACCCTGAACGCCATGCATCCTGACCTTTTATGCGTGCGCCACGGCGACAGCGGGGCCGTCGCCCTACTTGCGCGCAAGGTGGGCTGCGCGGTCGTGAATGGCGGCGACGGCTCTCATGAGCATCCCACACAGGCGCTGCTCGACGCCCTGACCATCCGCCGCCGCAAAGGCCGCCTGGAAGGGCTGACCGTCGCGATTTGCGGTGACATTCTCCATTCCCGCGTCGCGCGCTCCAACATTCTGCTTTTGAACACAATGGGTGCGCGGGTGCGCGTCGTCGCCCCGCCTACGCTTCTGCCCGCAGGGATCGAGCGCATGGGCGTCGAGATTTTTCACGACATGCGCAAAGGCCTGAAGGACGTGGACATCGTGATGATGCTGCGTCTGCAGCTTGAGCGCATGAACGGCTCTTTCGTGCCCTCGGTGCGCGAATATTTCCACCTCTTCGGTCTCGATCATGAAAAACTCGCCGAGGCAAAGCCCGACGCGCTCATCATGCATCCGGGCCCGATGAACCGCGGTGTGGAAATCGACAGCGAAGTGGCGGACGACATCAACCGCTCCGTCATCCGCGAACAGGTGGAAATGGGCGTCGCCGTGCGCATGGCGGTGCTGGATGCGCTGTCCCGCAACCTGCCCAACACACCCATCTTGAACGGAGGGGGCAAATGAGCCGCACGGCGTTTCTCAATGCCCGCCTCCTCGACCCGGCAAGCGGCCTCGACGAAAAGGGCGCTCTGCTGGTGGAAGACGGCAAGATTGCCGATCTCGGCCCCCGCCTCTTCAATGACGGCGTGCCGGAGGGCGTGGAAAGCGTCGATTGCGGCGGCCATGTGCTCTCCCCCGGCCTCATCGACATGCATGTCTATACCGGCGAGCCGGGCAATGAGCACCGCGAGACGCTGGGCTCCGCCACGCAGGCCGCCGCCGCAGGCGGGGTGACAACCATAATCGTCATGCCGAACACGAGCCCCGTGATCGACGATGTTGCATTGGTCGATTTCATCAAACGCCGTGCACGGGATACGGGCCTCGTCAACGTTCACCCCATGGCCGCGCTGACAAAAGACCTCAAGGGCGAACAGATGTCCGAAATGGGCCTCTTGAAGGAGGCCGGCGCCGTGGCCTTCACCGACGCAGACCGCCCGCTCACCGATGCGCGCCTTATGCGCCGCGCCATGGCCTATTCAACCTATCTGAACACCCTCATCGTCAACCACGCCGCCGAACCCTCGCTCACCGAGGGCGGCGTGATGAATGAAGGCGAACTCGCGAGCCGCTTGGGGCTTTCGGGCATTCACCGGCTTGCCGAAACAATGATGATCGAGCGCGATCTGCGCATCGTGGAAATGACAGGCGCGCGCTATCATGTGCCGCAGGTCTCCACCGCCGAGTCCGTCGAGATCATCCGCAAGGCAAAAAGACGCGGGCTGAAAGTCACCTGCGGCGCCTCCGCCTGTCATCTGACACTGAATGAAAATGATGTCGGCAACTACCTTACCTTCTGCAAGCTCGACCCGCCGCTGCGCGCTGAGGACGACCGCCGCGCCGTGGTGGAAGGTGTCGCCGACGGCACGGTGGATGTCATCGTCTCCGCCCATGACCCGCAGGATGCGGAAACCAAGCGCCTGCCCTTCGCGCAATCGGCTTTCGGCGCCGTCGGCCTTGAAACGCTGCTGCCTGCCGCCCTCTCGCTCGTGCATAACGGCGATCTGACGCTGGGCCAGGCGCTGGGCGCGCTCACCTTCCAGCCTGCGGACCTTCTGGACCTTGAAGCAGGACGCCTTGCAGCGGGACGCCCGGCAGACCTGACCCTGATCGACATGAATGTGCCCTGGGTGCTCGACCGATATAAGCTCAAGTCGAAGTCCAAGAACTCGCCTTATGACGAGCGCCGGTTGCAAGGAAGGGTCTTGCGCACGCTCGTGAATGGCAAGACAGTCTATGTCCCGGATGAAGACTGACTAAGAATGCCGCCGGGACACGGCGCTGGGGGAGGACGACTGAGACATGCCGGATCCGATCAACTGGGCTGAAGCCCTGCCCTATTTCGCCGCCGCGCTTCTTGGCGGCTATCTCTTGGGCTCAATCCCTTTCGGGCTCATCCTGACGCGCCTCGCCGGCCTTGGCGACATCCGTTCCATCGGCTCCGGCAATATCGGAGCGACCAATGTGCTGCGCACCGGCAACCGCTGGGTGGCCATCGGTACGCTGATCGGCGACGCGGCAAAGGGCGCCGTAGCCGTGCTCATCGCCGCACGCTTCGGCCCCGACACGGCGGTGCTCGCAGGCGTCGGCGCCTTTCTCGGCCATCTCTTTCCCGTCTGGCTGAAATTTCAGGGCGGCAAGGGCATATCCACGTTCATCGGCATCCTGCTCGCGCTCTTCTGGCCCGTGGGGCTGCTTTTTTGCGCGACCTGGCTCGCGGTGGCAGGCCTCAGCCGCTTTTCCTCGCTCGCCGCGCTGGTGGCAACAGTGGCAACGCCGGTTTATTTCGCCTGGCTCGACCGCTGGCAGTTTGCCGAGATGAGCCTTCTGCTCGTGCTGCTCATCTTCATCGCCCACCGCGACAATATCCGCCGCCTCATCAAGGGTGAGGAGTCGCGCATCGGCCAGAAGAGCTAAAGGTCTGTGCGTGGCGCTCTGAGCGACAAGGAACGGCTGGCCCGGCTGCGCCTGGCCCGCAGCGAGAATGTCGGTCCCGTCACCTTTCATGATCTTCTTCGTGTCTATGGCACCGCTGAAGAAGCGCTGGAGGCTCTGCCCGGCCTTGCCCGGCGCGGCGGGCGCGCCAAACCCATCCGCATTGCTAAACCGCGGGATGCGGAAGCTGAACTTGCCGCCATCGAAAAGCTGGACGCTGAGCTTCTCTTCGTTGGCGAGCCCGATTTCCCGCTCATGCTCGCCGCCGCCGACCCGGCCCCGCCGCTCATCATCGTGAAAGGCCATAAGAGCCTCTTTCAAAAGCCCTCCGTCGCCATGGTGGGCGCACGCAGCGCCTCTGCAGCGGGCCTGCGCATGGCCACGGAGATCGCGAAGGGCCTCGGCGCGGAAGGCTATGCGGTCACCTCCGGTCTTGCGCGCGGCATCGACGCGGCAGCCCACAAGGCAAGCATGACGACGGGTACCATCGCCGTCGTCGCGGGCGGCATCGATGTGATCTATCCGGAAGAGAACCGCGCTCTTTACCAGGCCATCGCGGAGCAAGGCCTGCTTGTCAGTGAAATGCCGCCCGGCACCAAGCCGCAGGGACGGCATTTCCCCCGCCGCAACCGCCTGATCTCCGGTCTCTCGCTCGGCACGCTCGTGGTGGAAGCAGCGATGCGCTCCGGCTCGCTCATCACAGCGCGCTTCGCGCTCGAACAGGGGCGCGATGTGATGGCGGTGCCCGGCTCCCCGCTCGACCCGCGCGCAGCTGGCTCCAACCGCCTCATCAAGGACGGCGCACCGCTTATCGAAACGGCGGAGGATGTGATCGGCGCCCTCGCCCGCCAGACACCTGACGACTGGTTCCGCGAGCCCGGCGACAAGGATTTTCAGGAACGGCCCGGCCCGCCGCCCGAAGCCACGAAGAGCGAACGCGACAAACTCTTCACGCTTCTGGGGCCCGTGCCGGTGGAGATAGACTTTCTCATCCGCGAAACCGGCCTGCCCGCCCGCACCGTTGCCGCGCTGCTGCTGGAACTGGACTTGAGCGGCAGCCTGCGCCGCGAGCCGGGGCAGAAAGTGGCCTTGCTGGATTAAGGGCACGCTTGCTTTTTTCGTCGTCCCCGCGAAAGCGGGGACCCAGGGACGGCAAGCACAGAACAAGCAGCCCTGGATTCCCGCTTTCGCGGGAATGACGGGTTAATGCTTACCGCCTTGGCCTCAAAACCAAATCAGCCCGCTGCCGCTTGCTCGATTCCGGTAATGTCGAGCTTCGTCATCTGCAGCATGGCCTGTGTCACGCGCGCTGCCTTGGCCTTGTCCGGGCCATTCATCAACTCCGTGAGAACGCGCGGCACGATTTGCCAGGAAACGCCGAAACGGTCCTTCAGCCAGCCGCATTGGCCGGTCTCGCCGCCTTCGCTGAGTGTTTTCCAAAAGAAGTCCACTTCAGCCTGATCGCCGCAATCGACGGAGAAGGAAACCGCCTCATTGAATTTGAAATGCGGACCGCCATTGAGGCCCATGAAGCGGCGTCCATCGAGTTCGAAAATCACGGTGAGCACGCTGCCGGGTTTTCCTGGCCCGGCTTCGCTCACATGAGAAATCTCCTCAATTTTCGAATTCGGAAACACCGACACATAAAACTGCGCGGCTTCCTCGGCCTGCCCGTCAAACCACAAACAGGGGGTGATTTTATCCATGAGCCCGTTCCTTCCAGACTGCCTTTTCGGCGCCATAAATAACCAAATGGTTATATATAGATGAAAAAGAGGCCGTCAAGAACGGCGCCGTTCAAAATTCAAGGAATCAAGATGAAGCCGGCTCCTGTCGGCCAGATGACCGGTGTTTTTCTGCCTCATCGGCAAGCCGGTAGGCTTCCTCTGCCGCCATGCCGATAAGATAGGCCAGAAAGGCATGGCGCGGCCGCTCGAGCATCCGCGTTAACCCGGCCAGCATATCAAAAGAGTAAGAAGCAAGGGGATCGCCCGCTTTATCGGAAGGAGCGCGTAAAAGTGCCTCCGCCGCCCGCTTCGACCTTGCCGGATCGATAGGATTCATGGTGCCCCTCCTGGCAATGATCCCGCTCCTGTGCTCAACAGCACTCTTAACGGGAATCCATACCATCAACGCCGCATAAGTTGCATTAACCCTACTCAAGATAAATACAGATGTCAAAATGCGCGTTTTAGATGGATAGCGGCCCATATTTTCCGCCCTTTTCTGGGGGCGGGCGGGAGCCCATTTGACAGGTCATGCGCTTTTGCCCATTTTCTCCACCCGCTGGAATGAAGCGCGGAGAATTGCCGCAAGCCCGCGCACTATAAGAAGAGCGCTGCCGGAACCCCGGCGGAATACTTTATTAAGTCATTGTTTTCTTTGAGAGAGTCGGAACTGCATGGACGTCGTCATTGTCGAATCGCCGGCCAAGGCCAAGACGATCAACAAATATCTTGGCTCCGGCTACAAGGTGCTGGCGTCCTACGGGCATGTGCGCGACCTCCCCTCCAAGGACGGCTCGGTCAAACCGGACGAAGATTTCTCCATGGCCTGGGACACGGATGCCAAGTCCCAGAAGCGCCTGAACGAGATCGCCAGCGCCGTCAAAGGCGCGGACCGCCTGATTCTTGCCACTGACCCCGACCGCGAAGGCGAGGCGATTTCCTGGCATGTCCTGGAAGTGCTGAAAAAGAAGGGCGTGCTCAAGGACCTGAAGCAGACCCAGCGCGTGGTCTTCAACGCCATCACCAAGAAGTCGGTGCTGGAGGCGATGGAAAATCCGCGCGAGCTGCATCAGGAACTGATCGAGGCTTATCTTGCCCGCCGCGCGCTCGATTATCTGGTGGGTTTCACGCTCTCACCTGTGCTTTGGCGCAAACTGCCCGGTTCGCGTTCTGCTGGTCGCGTGCAGTCCGTTGCGCTGCGCCTGATCTGCGAGCGTGAACTCGATATCGAAAAGTTCATCTCCGAGGAATACTGGACCATCGCCGCGCAAATGCGCACTGGCGCTGGCGACAGTTTCGAGGCGCGGCTCTGGTCCCTCGACGGCAAGAAGCTCGAAAAATTCGACATCAACAACAAGGATGCGGCGGAAGAAACCAAGGCCCGCATCGAGGCCTCGCGTTTTGCTGTGCGCTCGGTGGAAAGCAAGCCCGGCCGGCGCAACCCGCAGCCGCCTTTCACCACTTCGACATTGCAGCAGGAAGCCTCGCGCAAACTCGGCTTCTCCGCCTCCCGCACCATGCAGCTCGCCCAGCGCCTTTATGAAGGCATAGAGCTGGACGGCGAGACGACAGGTCTCATCACCTATATGCGTACGGACGGCGTGCAGATCGCGCCCGAAGCCGTAGCGCAGACGCGCAATGTCATTCAGAACGAGTTTGGCGAGCCTTACCTGCCCTCCTCCGCCCGCGTCTATCAGACCAAGGCGAAGAACGCGCAGGAAGCCCACGAAGCCATCCGCCCGACAGACCCCGCGCGCCTGCCCGCGGAAATGAAACGCCTGCTGGATGATGATCAGTTCAAACTCTATGAACTCGTCTGGAAGCGCACTCTCGCCAGCCAGATGGAAAGCGCGCGGCTGGACCGCACAACCATCGATATGGCGTCGGGCGACGGCAAGATCGGCCTGCGCGCCACCGGCTCCGTCATCACCTTTGACGGCTTCCTGAAGCTCTATCAGGAAGGCAAGGACGATGATGGCGACAGCGATGATGGCAGCCGCCTGCCGAAAGTCGCCATGGGCGACGCGCTGGGCCTGGGCGAGGTGAAGGCGGACCAGCACTTCACCGAACCGCCGCCCCGCTACACCGAGGCGAGCCTGGTGAAGAAGATGGAAGAGCTGGGCATCGGCCGCCCTTCCACTTACGCCTCCATCCTCTCCGTGCTGCGCGACCGCGGCTATGTCCACATGGACAAGAACCGCTTTCTGCCGGACGACAAGGGACGCCTCGTCACAGCCTTTCTCGAAAACTTCTTCACCCGCTATGTGGAATATTCCTTCACGGCGGATCTGGAAGAAAAGCTCGACCAGATTTCGGCCGGCGAACTGAACTGGAAAGACGTGCTGCGCGACTTCTGGAAGGACTTCACCGGCGCTGTCGATGAGGCGCTGGAACTGCGCATCACCGAAGTGCTGGACCGGCTCAATGAAGTGCTCGGCCCGCACGTCTTCCCGCCCAAGGAAGACGGCTCCGAGCCGCGCGCCTGCCCCTCCTGCGAAACCGGCCAGCTATCACTGAAAGTCGGCCGCTTCGGCGCCTTTGTGGGCTGCTCGAATTATCCTGATTGCAAATTCACGCGCCAGCTCACCGTCGGCAATGGCGATGACGCGCTCAATGGCGACAAGGTGCTGGGCGAAGACCCGGAAACCGGTAAGGAAGTTGCCATCAAGTCAGGCCGCTTCGGCCCCTATATCCAGCTTGGCGAAGCCGAAGATGGCGAAAAGCCGAAACGCGCCGGCATTCCCAAAGGCTGGACCCCGGGCGACATTGATCTGGACGAAGCGCTCAAGCTTCTCTCGCTGCCGCGCGAAGTGGGTGAACACCCCGAAGATGGTGAGATGGTCACGGCTGGCCTTGGCCGCTTCGGCCCCTTTGTGCGCCACGGCAAGATCTACGCGAACCTGGAAAGCCCGGAAGAGGTTTTCACCGTTGGTCTCAACCGCGCGGTGACGCTGATTGCCGAAAAGAAAGCCAATCCGGGCCGCCGCCGCGCTGCCGCGCCGCTGAAGGAACTGGGTGCGCACCCGGAAGACGGCGAACCCGTCAATGTCATGAACGGCCGCTACGGGCCTTATGTAAAGCACGGCAAGACCAATGCGACGCTTCCCGCGGGCAAGCCCCCGGAAGAAGTGACGCTGGAAGAAGCTGTGGCCCTTATCGCGGCAAAAGCAGGCAAGAAGCCCGCAGCAAAGAAGAAGGCAGCCGCCAAGAAGAAGACGGCGAAAAAGAAAACCGCCAAAAAGAAGACCGCTGCCAAGAAAAAAACGGCAGCCAAGAAGAAAACCGCCTCGAAAAAGAAAACGGCCGCGAAATCCGAAACCGCTGACACAGAGTCGTAATCGCCTTGGCTGATAAGCGCCCCCGCCGCTCCCGCAAAAAGGCCGGTGATGAAACCACTGGCCAACAGGACGGAATGCCCTCACGCGACGAAATTCTGGCCTTTATCGCCGAAAGCGGCGGCAAGGCCGGAAAGCGTGAAGTGGTGCGCGCTTTCGGCATTTCCGGCAACGCGCGCATCAAGCTGAAGCACATCCTCAAAGAGCTGATGGAGGAAGGCCTCATCAAAAAGGGCCAGGGCAAGAAACTTGCCGAACCCGGCACGCTGCCGCCTGTCACCGTGATCGACATTACAGGCCGCAATCCCGATGGCGAACTCATCGCCCAGCCGCATCAGTGGGAAGAGGAAGAAGACGCGCCGAAAATTCTCGTCGCCCCGCCCCGCCAGAAAGACCGCCATTACGGCGCAACCGTCGGCGTCGGCGACCGCGCCGTGGCCCGCATGGTGCCGCTGGAAGACGGCGAAGACTATGCCTATGAAGCCCGCATCATCCGCCGCATTGGCAAGGCGGCGGAAACGGTGCTCGGCATCATCCGTGAGCATGAGCAGGGCGCACGGCTTGTGCCCGTGGACAAGAAGCTGCGCATCGAATTCGACATTTCCTCCCGCCAGCTGGGCGATGCGCGCGAAGGCGACCTTGTGCTCGCCGAAACCATGCCCGGCCCGCGCCATGGCCCCAAACGCGCCAAGGTGAAGGAGGTGTTCGGTAATGCGGAAGATCAGAAATCGATCAGCCTCATCGCCATTCACGCCCACGGCATTCCCGATCAGTTTCCCGAAGCGGTGATCGCTGAAGCAGAAAAAGCAAAACACGCCACGCTCGGTGATCGCGAAGACCTGCGCAAGATCCCCTTCATCACCATCGACCCGCCGGATGCGCGCGACCATGACGACGCCGTCTTTGCCGCGCCTGATGACGACCCGAAAAATGAAGGCGGGCATATCGTCTATGTCGCCATTGCCGACGTCGCCGCTTATGTGACGCCGGGCTCCGTGCTCGACCGGGAAGCGCGCAAGCGCGGCAACTCCACCTACTTCCCTGACCGGGTGGTGCCCATGCTGCCCGAGCGCATCTCCAATGATCTTTGCTCGCTCGTCGAAGGCAAGGACCGCGCCTGCATGGCCGTGCGCATGGTCTTCGACAAGAACGGCAAGAAAATTTCGCACCGCTTCACCCGCGGGCTGCTGCGCTCCGTCGCCAAGCTTTCCTATCAGGAATATCAGCGCGCCGTGGACGGGCATGCGGACGGAAAGACAGAGCCGCTGCTGAATGATGTGATCATGCCGCTGTGGAACGCCTATCAGACCATGGCGAAGGCGCGGGACCAGCGCGGCCCTCTCGACCTCGACCTGCCCGAATACAAGGTGGAGCTTACCGAGACCGGCAAGGTGAAGACGATCCGCCAGGCCGAGCGCGTGGAAGCTATGCGCCTTATCGAGGAATGTATGATCCAGGCAAACGTCTCCGCCGCCGAGACGCTGGAAGAAAAACGCACGCCTCTCGTCTACCGCATTCACGATGCGCCCTCGCAGGAAAAGATTTTCGCGCTTGCCGAGTTTCTGAAGAGCATGGAAATTTCGCTGCCCAAGGGCCAGCGCATGATGCCCGCGCAGTTCAACAAGATCCTGCATCAGGCCAAGCAGGGTGACTTCATCCATCTTGTCTCCGACATGGTGCTGCGCTCACAGTCCCAGGCGGTGTACGACCCGGCCAATATCGGTCACTTCGGCTTGAACCTGCGCCGCTATGCGCACTTCACCTCGCCCATCCGCCGCTATGCGGACCTGATCGTCCACCGCGCGCTCGTCACCGCGCTGCGCGCCGGCAAGGACGGGCTCACCGATGACGAGATCAAGGAACTTGAGGTGATCGCGGAGCACATCTCCTTCACCGAACGCCGCTCCATGCTGGCAGAGCGCGAAACGACGGACCGCTATGTCGCCTCCTTCCTGCATACAAAAGTAGGCGGCGATTTCGAGGGACGCATTTCCGGCGTCTCCCGCTTCGGACTTTTCATCCGCCTGCGCGACACGGGCGCGGACGGCATCGTCCCGATCTCGCATCTGGAAGGCGATTACTTCCATCATGATGAAACGCGCCAGGCGCTGATCGGCGAGCGCACCCACAAGGCCTACCGGATCGGGGAGAATGTGCGCGTGCGCCTTCTGGATGCCGTGCCCGTGACGGGCGGCCTTCTGTTTGAAATGCTCGAAGGCGGTACCACCATAAAACCCGCCAAAGGTAGGGGCCGCCCCGCGCGCGCAGGCCGGGGCAGTCCCAAGGCGGCCAAACACCGCCGGGCTGCGGGAAAGGCCCGCAAGAGCGGCCAAAAAAGGCGCTGATGCCGCGCGGCAATCGGACACATAGCTTTAAAACCGGTATGATCCAATATCAGCCTCACTCTGATTGAGGAGATGAGTGATGACGTCGGCAGCGCCCGTCCGTTACAGCAACAACCGCCCGCTTTGGCCCGCCCTGTGGAAGGGCGCAAAGTTCACCTGCCCGTCTTGCGGGGAAGGAAAGCTGTTCAGAAAATATCTGAAGGTATCAGACACCTGCCCGTCCTGCGGCGAGGAGCTGCATCACCACCGCGCCGATGATGCCCCGCCCTATTTCACCATCGTCATTGTCGGCCACATCATCGTGCCGCTTCTGATGGCGGTCGAACTTGCCTTCTGGCCGCCGCTCTGGGTGCATGCTGCCATCTGGCTGCCTTTGACGGTCATTCTCTCTCTGGTTTTCCTGCCCGTCGCGAAGGGCGCAACGGTGGGCTTGCAATGGGCCTTCCGCATGCATGGCTTTGACGGGAACGCAGAGGAAAGCACGCGCTAACGCCCCTCACTGGACTTCGCTCTTTTCAGCGGGCATTGTTTTACAAAAGCAATTCGAAAGTCCGGGGAGAGTCATGAGCGAAACGCAAGGCGCGGCGAAAGCCGTTTTCGATCCGAAGAACAGCCGCAATCAGGAATACCGGGACGGCGCCGCACCCGTGGTGCGCCCGAAGGAAGCGGCAACCCTCATTCTGGTGCGCCGCGACGGCCCCAAGCCGCAAGTGCTGATGGGCAAGCGCCACGCAGGCCACAAATTCATGCCGAACAAGTTTGTCTTTCCCGGCGGACGTGTCGATCCGGCGGACAGCCGCATTGCCGTGGGCGAAGACTTGCGCAAACCGGTAAAGGAAAAGCTGCTGAAGAAAATGCGCGGCACGCCGTCCGAGGCGCGCGCCCGCGGCATGGCCCTTGCCGCCATCCGCGAGACCTTCGAGGAAACCGGTCTCATTGTCGGCAAGCCTTGCCCGGAAATCCGCCGTACGAAAAACCCGGACTGGCAACAATATTTCAATCAAGGCGTCCTGCCGGCCCTCGGCGCCATGGATTTCTTCTTCCGCGCCATCACCCCGCCCTACCGCACCAAGCGCTTCGACACGCGCTTCTTCACCGTGGATGCAGACCACATTCAGGGCGACATGCACGACATTGCCGGCGGCACGGATGAGCTGCTGGAAGTCCACTGGCTCACCCTCGATGACGCGCGCGGCCTCGACCTGCCCAACATCACCCGCGTGGTGCTGGACGAGCTGGACGAACGCCTGACGCTCACCACGCAGGCAGCGGCAAAGCGTCCCGTCCCCTTCGTCTATTTCCGGCAGGCGGGCCCCATCCGCGAAACGCTGTAAGGCCCGCTCCCATGGCAGTTGCTGTAAAGCCGCGCGATGCGGCCTCTCTCATCCTGCTTGATGACCGCGCAGGCGAGCCCCGCGTTCTCATGGGCAAACGTCATTCCCGCGTCAGCTTTGTGCCGGATGCTTATGTCTTTCCGGGCGGCAAGCTGGACGCGCATGACAGTGAAATCGATCCCGGCACCGCCTTCGCGCCCGACGTGGAAAAGGCGCTTGCTCATGCCGGTTGCAAGGCGGAGAAAGCGCGCGGCCTGGCGCTCGCCGCCATCCGTGAGACGCGGGAGGAAACGGGCCTCTTCCTGACCGAACCCGGCGCTCTCAAAGGCCCCATCACCGGCACCTGGGAAGAGTTTCATGCCGAAGGCCGCCGCCCCGCACTCGCCAAGCTTTCCTATGTAGGCCGCGCGATCACACCCCATTCAAGCCCCATCCGCTTTCATGCTCGCTTCTTCCTCGCCGCAGCATCAGATGCGGAAGGCGAGATCAAGGGCTCCGGCGAATTGTCGGAACTCGACTGGTATCCGCTCTCCGAAGCCTTGAAGCTGCCCATGATCGATGTGACGGAGTTCATGCTGCGTGAGTTGCAGGCCCGCGCCCGCGGCGAACTGCCCCACGCCGTGCCCCCGCTCTACTGCTACCGGAACGACCGGCCCATCGTGATGCGGCGCAAGGGCGCGTAAGCCCTCACTCCTCCCGCATGCGGGAGCGGAAAGAGCGCACCCAGCGCACCACGACATTCTTCAGCACGGTGGGCAAAGGCAGCGGCATGGTTTCGAGTGTCGGGCGCGAGGGCTGAACGGAAATGCCGGCCTCAACCACCCGGTTGCCATCTTCATCCAGCGAACGGATGATGAGGTCGACCGGCCCGATCGTCGTCCGGTCCCCCACATCGAGGGGAGACGGCAAACGCCGCCGCAAGAACTCATCGACCGTCAATTCCAGCTCTTCTCCCGTCACGCCGAACTCGTAAAGCGCGGCCACATCCGCCATCTTCGCATCGCCTTTGAGATTGAAGTCCCCGAAAAACGTGCTGTCGAACTCTTCCTCGGGCACGGGCCGCGCGAACAGCTTGTCGAGCAACTGCACCTGCCGGGGGGTGACGAAAAGGTAGATACTGTCCCCCTCCTTCAGCTTGCCCGCCAGGCGGAAGGACATGGAGGCGCCATCGCGCACGACAAGGGAGGGCCGCGCCCAGCGGGGCATCCGGACGCCCTTCGCTACCGGGCTGTCCGCCGCAATCTTGTAGGTCACAAGCTCGTGCCGGGACTTGGTGGGCAACTCCAGCTGCACCCGGTCCACCGGCCCCGTTTTGGGCGGCACGATCAGCCCCAGCCAATGAGCCACCGGCTTGATGCTCCAGCCCTGCACGAGCAGCGAGAGAAGCACGATGATGAAGGCAATATTGAAATAGGTCTGTCCGTTTTCGATGCCTGCCACAAGCGGAATGATCCCAAGCAGAATCGATACTGCCCCGCGCAACCCCACCCAGGAGACAAACCCCATCTCATTGACCGGAAAGCGGAACGGCAGCATGCAAAGCCAGACGGAGATGGGACGCGCGATGAACATGAGGAAAATGCCAATGGCGAGCGCGCCTGCAAAGACTGCCGGAAACTCCGACGGCGTGGCCAGCAGCCCCAATGTCAGGAACATGGCGATCTGGCAGAACCATGTCACCCCGCTCTGAAAATCTTCCAGAACCTGGGAATACCGGATGCGCATATTCCCGGCAATCAAACCCGCCACATAGGCGGCCAGAAACCCGCTCGCCCCCATCAGCGATGCCACGCCGAACACGATGAGCGCCAGCGACAGCACCATCAACGGATAAAGCGGCCGGTCGAATTGAATACGGTTGACGACGAAAAGCACCACCGCCCCGCCCAGCGCACCGATAAGCCCCCCACCCGCCATCGCCCAGACGAACCGTCCGGCGAAGGAAATGTCGAGGCTTTCCGCGCCGGCGCCAGCGACAATCAGTTCGACCAGCAAAACCGTCAGGAAAATCGCCATGGGATCGTTGGTGCCGGATTCGATCTCGAGCAGCGAGCGGATGCGTTCGCGGATCGTCACCCCGCCTACCCGGAGCAGAAAGAACACCGCCGCCGCGTCCGTGGAGGCAATGATGGTCCCGATCAGCATTCCCTCCAGCCAGCCGAGACCGAAAAAAAACTTGGCCGCAATGCCCGTCAGCGCCGCGGTTAAAAGCACCCCGACCGTCGCCAGAACCACGGCTGGAAACCCCGCCGCCCGGTAAGAACGGAACCGCGTCGCATAGCCGCTGTCATAGAGAATGATGGCGAGCGCCACGCTGCCCACCAGATAGGCCGCATCCACATTGTTGAAAACGATGAGACCGAACCCGTCCTCGCCGGCCAGAAGACCGACCACAAGAAAGACCAGCAGCAAGGGAGAACCGATGCGGAAGGAGAGAAGGCTTGAAAGAATGGTGGCGCAGACAAGTCCCGCAAAAACGAATATGGCGACTGTCTGGTCTTCAAGCATCCATTGTTTCTCCTGTTCCTCAACAATTTATGAGGCTGTGCTGCAGTGCGCAATGCAGGTTGCGGAATTAATTCAAATCTTTACGGCACAGGGCGCGGTTCTTCTCCATTATACGGATAATGTTAAAGGCCGGCTTCACGTTGTAGCCTTTCCGGAGCACCAGACGCGCCGGCATAATAAAAAACAAGGGAGCGGACACAGCCATGACAGGATTAAGCGTAAAAGAACGGCGCCGCAGCCTTGCCGCCGTCATTGCCTGCATCACGGCCGTCGGCGCAGGCCTTGGCCTCTCCATCCCGCTCCTGGCGCTCCGGCTGGAACAGCAGGGCATAGACACCTATCTGATCGGTCTCAACACGGCCATGCCCGCTCTGGCGACCCTGGCCTTCACTCCCTTCATCCCCAAACTGCTGGGCCGCGTGCCGCCGGACAAGTTTCTGATGCTCTGCATGGCGGTTTCCGCTCTCTGCATGCCTGCTTATGTTCTGTTTCCGAACATCTGGGCCTGGTTCCCGATCCGCTTCTTCAACGGCATGGCGCTGGCCGGGCTCTTCGTTGTCTCCGAATTCTGGATCAACCAGCTCGCGGATGAGCACAATCGCGGCAAGCTGATCGGCCTTTATGGGACCATCCTGTCGGCAGGCTTCGCCTCCGGACCCCTCCTGCTCATGGCCGTGGGCCCGGAAGGTGCTGTCCCCTTCCTCGCCGTATCCGCCATCACGCTGTCCGCCGCCATTCCGCTTTTCATGGCACGGGGGCTGGCCCCGCGTGTGGAGGAAAAGGCGAGCCGGGGCGTCCTCGCCTTTCTGTTCGTCGCCCCGGCGGCAACGCTGGCGGGCCTAATCTATGGCGCGACCGAGACCAATATCTTCAACCTTCTGCCCATCTATGCGCTGCGCTCGGGCCAGTCGGTGGAAATGGCAGCTCTGGTGCTCACCGTCTTTGGCGCGGGCAACATTCTCTTTCAGCTTCCCATCGGCGCCCTGGCCGACCGCATGGACCGCCGCCTCGTTCTTCTCATTTGCGCGGGCGCGGGCTTTCTCGGCACGGCTTTCCTGCCCGCCGTCGCCTCGAACCCCTGGGCCTTCATCCCCTCTCTCTTTCTTTTCGGCGGCGTGGTGGTGGGCATGTACACGGTCGGCCTCACTTTGCTTGGCGAGCGCTTCCGGGGGGCGGATCTTGCCTCCGCCAATTCAGCCTTCATCCTGCTCTATTCGCTGGGCGCGCTGGGCGGGCCACCGCTGGCTGGACTTTCCATGGATATCTGGGACCCCCATGGCCTGCCCGTCTTCATGGCGGCGCTGATCGGGGTCTATCTGGTCATCGTGGGCTGGCGCTATTCCACCCGCCGCCCCAGAAACCCGAAGGCGTGATCCGAAAGCATGAAAATCAGCCCGAAAAGCCCCGGAAAGCGGCGATTCGGGCGGTTTTCCGCCCAATCCCGCGCTTGACATATTCAGCGGCGTGAGTAGTCTGCCGCCCAATTCCGAGACATTCGTTCAGACATTCCGTCCGGGCTCGGCCGCGGCGGGTAAGATTGAGGATTTCGCGATGGCCAAGCCGACCACGCTGAAAATCAAGCTCGAGAGCACCGCGGGCACGGGCTACTACTACGTGACGAAAAAGAACACGCGCACCATGACCGAAAAGCTGGTCATGAAGAAGTACGATCCCGTTGCGCGCAAGCATGTCGACTTCAAGGAAGCCAAAATCAAGTAAGGCTTCCAGGCGCCAGACGCCCGTTCAATATATTGACCCAACCGGGTCCCAAGGGCGAGGCCGCCATCATGCAGCCTCGCCCTTTGGTGTTATGATGCCGCCAAACATCACCCCTTCAGGGAGACGGACATGTCGGCGGCAGAAGATTATCGCAAACAGGCAAGCGCCCTCGCCTACCGCAACCAGGCCTTCATCAATGGCCGCTTCGTGGATGCGGCCTCGGGCGAAACTTTCGACTGCATCAGCCCCATCGACGGGCAGACCCTCACCAAAGTCGCCTCTTGCGGTGTGGAAGATGTGGACCGCGCTGTCACCGCCGCGCGCAACATCTTCGAAAAAGGCACCTGGTCGGAAATGGCGCCGCGAGAGCGCAAGGAGCGCATGCTGAAATTCGCCGCCGCCCTTGCCGACCATGCGGACGAGCTCGCCTTGCTTGAAACGCTCGACATGGGCAAACCCATCACCTTCTCCCGTCAGGGCGACATGGAAGGCGTGATCCGCACCGTGCAGTGGTATGCCGAGGCAATCGACAAGGTCTATGACGAGCTTGCCCCCATGGGCACCGGCGCCGTCGGCATGATCACCCGCGAGCCGCTGGGCGTTGTCAGCGCCGTTGTGCCGTGGAACTTCCCCCTGCTCATGGCCGCCTGGAAATTCGGCCCCGCCCTTGCCGCAGGCAACAGCGTCATCATGAAGCCCGCCGAACAATCCCCGCTCTCCTGTCTGCGCGTGGCAGAGATCGCGGCAGAAGCCGGCATTCCGGACGGCGTCTTTCAGGTGCTGCCCGGTTTCGGCGAGACGGCAGGCCAGGCGCTGGGCCGCCACATGGATGTGGACATGGTGGCCTTCACCGGCTCCACGGAAGTCGGCAAGTACTTCCTGAAATACGCGGCCGACTCCAACATGAAGCACATCAGCCTGGAATGCGGCGGCAAGTCGCCCAACATCGTCTTTGCCGATGCGCCGGATCTCGACGCCGCTGCCCAGGATGCAGGCATGGCCGTCTTTTACAATTCCGGCCAGGTCTGCGTCGCCGCCACGCGCCTTCTCATCGAGGAAAGCATCCATGACGAGTTCCTCGAAAAGGTGAAGAAGGTCGGCGAAACCATGCAGCCAAACGATCCGCTCGATCCCGGTACCATGATGGGCACCATGGTGGATGCCGGCCAGACCGAGCGCGTGAAATCCTATATCGAGATCGGCGAAAAGGAAGGCGCGCAGCTTGCCTATGGCGGCAAGCAGGTGCGCCAGAATACGGGCGGCTACTACATCGAGCCCACCATCTTCGACCGCGTGAACAATAACATGCGCATCGCCAAGGAAGAGATCTTCGGGCCGGTGCTCTCCACCATCACTTTCAAGGAACCGGAAGAAGCGCTGAAGATCGCCAATGACTCGATCTACGGCCTGCAGGCGAGCGTCTGGACCCGGGACATCAACAAGGCCCATAAGGTCGCACGCAAGCTGAAGGCGGGCACCGTCAACGTGAACAACACCGATGGCGGCGACATCACCGTGCCTTTCGGCGGCTACAAGCAGTCGGGCATCGGCCGCGACAAATCACTTCATGCTTATGACAAATACACCCAGCTCAAGACCACATACATCGAGCTGAAGTGAGTGTGCACCCGCAACACGGGGGATGAAACGGCAAGGGCCGGCTGCAAGCAGCCGGCCCTTTCGTTTCCTCGTCGTCACAGGAAACGGGGCCAATCGGAATACGCGGCTTAACAGAGGAGGCCACTCCACAACCACGGCGCCGATTGACCTGCCACACACGCCCAGGAGATGCGGCGGACCTGAGCATGCGCGGACATTTTAGCCAAAAAGGAGCGAAAGGCACTGCGACAATGCCGAGCCTAAGACCCCCCTTGACCCTGCCTATAGAGATAGCACGGGCCGCCAAATTAATGAAGCGGGATAATAGCTTGGCCCCATATCCCCTTGAAATATAATAAAAAATTAAGGTTAACATGCAGCTTTAAGCTGCAAAGCCATCACTCCCCGGCCCGGAAGTAGCAGACCCTGACGGCCCCTTCCCAAAATGCAAAACGGCCCCGCCGGGGGCCGTCTCAAGGAAACCGGGAAAGACAACGCTAGGCGGCTTCCGCCACCACCCGGTTCCGCCCTTCGCGCTTGGCGCGGTAGAGCGCCTGGTCCGCGCGTTCGAGCAGCGCATCTGCCGTGTCGGCAATGCCAACCGTCGAAGCGACGCCGATGCTCACCGTGATCTTGAGTTCAAGCGCACCTTGCGCCGCAGCAAACGCCCTGTCCGCAATCTGCTGGCGCAAGCGTTCGGCAATGGAATAGGCAAAGCCCACATCCGTGTCCGGCATGACGACAACGAACTCTTCCCCGCCCATCCGGCAGGCCAGGTCGATGCCGCGGACATTCGCCTGCATGCGCCGCGCAAATTCTTTCAGCACATCGTCGCCCACCGCATGGCCATGCGTGTCATTGACCGACTTGAAATAATCGATATCGAGCACGAGCAACGAAACCGGCTTGGCGGACTCGTTATACTGCTGAATGAGCGTGCCCAGGTGATGGGTCATGTAGCGTCGGTTATAAAGGCCGGTCAGCGGGTCCGTGACAGCCGCTTCCAGGCTTTCCTGCACCGTCTGGCGGAGCTGGTCCTGATAGCGCTTGTGGCGAAGCTGCGTTTTTACGCGCGCCTGCAATTCGGAGCGGTCGAGCGGCCGCACCAGATAATCATTCACCCCGATATCGAGCGCCCGCACGAGACGGGGCGTGTCCCCCTCTTCCACCAGCACAAGCACCGGCGTGTTGCGCGTGGCATCGAGAGACTTCAGCTGTGAGCAAAGACGCAGCCCGTCCACTTCCTGCAGAGACAGGCTGATGATGATGAGATCATAGCGCCCGTCCTGCACCACCTGCACGAGACGGTCAGGCTGGCCGAGAACAGCCACCTGATGCTGTTCCGCCAGCGTTTCCGCCACACGGCGGCAGGAAAGCTCGCGGTCGTCCAGCAGCAGCACATGGCCCTTGATGTCGCAGAATGGCCCGTCCCCATCGCCCGTATCTACAAGGCCGATGCGCTGGCTGGTCGCCTCGCGCATGCGCAACTCATCCATCAGCATTTTCAGCCGGACGAGGCTTTTCACGCGCGCAAACAGCGCCACATCATTGACGGGTTTGGTCAGAAAATCATCGGCACCCGCTTCGAGCCCCTGCACACGGTCGCTCTGCTGATCGAGCGCCGTCACCATGATAACCGGGATATGCTGCGTTTGCAGATCGGCCCGCAGCCGACGGCACACCTCAAAGCCATCCATGCCCGGCATCATCACATCGAGCAGCACGATGTCCGGCAGTTCGCGGGAAGCGATTTCAAGCGCTTCAGGACCCGAGGCCGCTTGCAGCACTTCGAAATATTCAGCCGACAACTTGGCATCGAGCAGCTTCAGGTTGGCCGGCACGTCATCGACGATTAGAACTCTAGCCGTCACCTGTTACCCCAAAAAGCGTTGTACGGTTTCCAGAAATTGTGTGACCGAAATGGGCTTTGCGATATAGGCCTCGCAGCCCCCCTCACGGATCTTCTCTTCATCGCCCTTCATGGCAAAAGCCGTGACGGCAACGACGGGAATGGACCGCAGGTTATCGTCCTCTTTTAGCCATTTCGTGACTTCGAGGCCCGAAACCTCCGGCAATTGAATGTCCATGAGAATGAGATCGGGGTGATTGGCCCGCGCAATCTCCAGCGCCTCAATGCCGTCGCGCGTCTGCAGCGTCGCATATCCATGCGCGTCGAGCAGGTCGTGGAACAGCTTCATGTTAAGCTCATTGTCTTCCACAATAAGGACGGTTTTGGACATGACTGTTCGAGGCTCCCCAAGGACGAAATCGTCAAGCGCCGCCAGTATGCGACTCATTTCCGGCTGGCTTCTGCCAGTTGATCCCAATATCCTTAACTAAACCTTTAAACAGTGTCCCAATCATGCAGATATAGGAAGAAAATGACGGGATACTTAAAATTCGCTTTCACTTTTAAAGAGCGGCCACATGCAGTCAGAAACCGCAGAAACCATAGCTCTTCAAGGTTTGGCCTATATCGCCGAGAACGAAAGTGAGCTTCTCGCTTTTCTGGACGTCACCGGCGTGGACATCGCCACGCTGAGGGCGAACGCCGCCAGCCCGCATATCCTTGCAGGCGTCATGGACTTTTTGATGATGGACGATCAACGTTTGCTTGCATTTTGCGAAGTAGCCGGTGTGCCTCCCGAAACCCCGGGCGAGGTCCGCCAGGCCCTGCCCGGCGGCGCGCCCGTCCACTGGACCTGAGACAAGAGACGTATGAACGCTTCCCCGCCCGACATGCTCGCCCTGGATGACCGGGTAAAAGAGCAGATCGACAGGCTCGGCCTGGAAGAAGGCCGCCCCCTGATCATTTCCGATGCCGACGAGGTGCTGCTGCAATTCGTGGCCGGCCTTGAAGCCTATCTGGAACGCCGCGGCCTCTGGCTCGATCTGCAAAGCTTTGCGCTCACCGGCAATATCCGCCGGAGGGACACGAACGAGCATGTGCCCGTCGAAGACACGCCCGGCCTTCTGAAGGGCTTTTTCGCTTCTGAAACCGCCTCGCTCACCGCCGTGCCCGGCGCAGCGGAGGCCCTGGAAGATCTAAGCGCACGCGCGCAAATCGTCGTGCTCACCAATGTGCCCTTTGCCCAGCGCGACATGCGCACCGAATGCCTGACACGGCAAGGCATCACCTATCCCGTCATTGCGAATACTGGCCTTAAAGGCGGCGCGGTGCGCCTGATGGCCGACCGGATAAACGCGCCCGTCTTTTTTCTCGACGATCTGCCGCACAATCTCGACTCGGTCGCCAAGGCACATGAGGAAAGCCGCCGCATCCACTTCATCGCAGATGAGCGGCTGTCAAAACTTCTCCCGCCCAGCGACGTTTCCCACTTCCACACCTCGAAATGGGATGAGGCGAGCCGCTTCATTCACACACAGCTCAACACGCTCGGCCATTGAGGGCGCTCATGCGCATCGGCATCGACCTTGGCGGCACGAAGATCGAGGGCATCCTGCTTGGCCCGGACGGCGCCGTCCTTGCCCGCACCCGCGTATCCACACCTCGCGGCGATTATGCCGCCACGATCAAGGCCATTGCCGCGCTCACCAAACAGTTAGCGGCAAAGGCAGGTGGCGCAGCCACCATCGGGCTTGGCATGCCGGGCACGGTCTCGCCCGCCACCGGCCTCGTCAAGAATGCAAACTCCACTTGGCTCATTGGCAAACCACTGCACACGGACCTTGAGGCAACGCTCGGCCAGCCCGTGCGCCTCGCCAATGATGCCGACTGCTTCGCCCTTTCAGAAGCCGCCGACGGCGCTGGCAAGGGCGCGCGCTCCCTTTTCGGCGTCATTCTGGGCACCGGCGTTGGCGGCGGCCTCGTGCATGAGGGCCGGCTCATCACCGGCCCCAATGCCATCGCAGGCGAATGGGGCCACAACCCCCTGCCCGCCCCGAATGAGGACGAGCAGCCCGGCCCGGACTGCTATTGCGGGCGGAGGGGCTGCGTCGAAACCTGGCTGTCCGGCCCCGGCCTTGCTGAAGACCATTTCCGCCGGACGGGAGAGCGGCTCGAAACCGCCGAAATCGCCGCCAAGGCACCAGAAACCATCGCGCGCTATCACGATCGCCTGGCCCGCGCCCTTGCAGGCGTCATCAATATTTTCGACCCGGATGTCGTGGTGCTGGGCGGCGGCATTTCCAACCTCGAGGCACTCTATGAAGAGGTGCCCCGGCTCTGGACGCGCTATATTTTCTCCGACACCGTGGCAACGCGCCTCGCCCGCAATCTTCATGGCGATTCCAGCGGCGTGCGCGGCGCAGCCTGGCTGTGGAGCGGGGAAGAAGCCGCCGCATGGCACGGCAGCAAGGCGGATTGAGAAAATCATGACGGCCGGATTTTGCCGCGATTGTTTTACCCATGTACCGGCGGGCGCAAAACGCTGCCCTGCCTGCGGCCGCCCGCGCCTTGCCGCCCATGACGAACTTTTCACGCTCTCCATCGCGCATCTCGACTGCGACGCTTTCTACGCTGCCATTGAAAAACGCGACGACCCTTCCCTGCGCGACAAACCGCTTATTATCGGCGGCGCCAAGCGCGGTGTTGTTTCCACCGCCTGCTACATCGCGCGCATCAAGGGTGTGAAATCCGCCATGCCCATGTTCCAGGCCCTCGCCCGCTGCCCGGAGGCCATTGTCATGCGCCCCAATATGGAGAAATACACCAAGGCCGGCCGCGAGGTGCGCCAGCTCATGCGCGAGGTGACGCCGCTCGTCGAACCGCTCTCGATCGACGAGGCTTTTCTCGATCTCTCCGGCACGGAGCGGCTGCACAAGGCCCCGCCCGCCGTCACGCTCGCCAAACTCACCGCCCGTATCGAAAAGGAAATCGGCATCACGGTGTCCGTCGGCCTCAGCTACAACAAGTTTCTCGCTAAGATCGCCTCAGACTTCGACAAGCCGCGCGGCTTCTCGGTCATCGGCCGCGCAGAGGCGCTGGACTTTCTGGCCGACAAGCCCGTCTCCCTCATCTGGGGCGTCGGCAAGGCGCTGCAGGCGAAACTCGAAAAGGATGGCATCACCCGCATCCGCGACCTGCGCGCCTATGAAGAAAACGATCTGATGGCCCGCTACGGCGTGATGGGCCGCCGCCTTCACCGCCTCTCACACGGGGAAGATGCGCGCATCGTCAACGCGGAGCGGGAAACCAAAAGCGTTTCCTCGGAAACAACCTTCGCGGAGGATATTTCCGATTTCGCAGACCTCGACAAACGCCTCTGGCGGCTCTGCGAGAAACTCTCGGGGCGGATGAAAGCCGCGCATCTGGCAGGCCAGACGGTGGTGCTGAAACTCAAGACAAAAGACTTCAAGACCCGCACCCGCAACCAGCGGCTCCCTGATCCGAGCCAGCTTGCAGAAGTGCTCTACCGCACGGCCTCACCCATGCTGCGCAAGGAAGCCAACGGCAAAACCGCCTTCCGCCTCCTCGGCGTCGGCTTTGCAACATTGGTGGACGCAGACCTTGCCGACCCGCCGGACTTTCTCGATCCCTCAGCCACCCGCCGCGCGGTGGCAGAACGGGCGATGGACAGCATTCGCGGCAAATTCGGTGACAAGATCATCACCAAGGGCCGCGGCTTCCGCCCGCCTCACGGCTCGCAAGGCTCGGACGGTAAATAATCGAGCTGGGTCAGCTCGCCCGCCACCTTGAAGTCATTGTAATCCATCTTCAAAGCCGAAGAGACGCCGTTCTCGTAAAGGTGATAGCCCACCTGATATTCAGGGAGCCCGTCTCTGTTGTCCGGCCGGTGATAGGCAAGCTGCACGGACCACCATGTGCTCTCCTGCATGTCCTCATGCGCAGCGCCCGCCATTTGCGCATTTTCAAGCGCGGTATCGTCTCCCGCGCTTTGCGTGATGACGGCGGAGGCGAGGAAATGCGTTTCCACATCACTGCCTTCATAAACCGGATTGGAGAATGTCTGCTCTCCCTCGCCCGCCGCTTCGATCAGCGACAGGAGAAAATGCGTCGGGAAACTCGTGTCTTCCGGCAAGGGAAGCCGCGGCGCCCCCGCCGGTTCGGTGAAGACCACTTCAGGCGCTTGTCCTTCCCTGCTGCCCTTGCCGAAGATACGTTCCACCTGTTGGCCGTTCACAAGGATGTGCGTGTCGAATTCAAACACATCACCATCCGGCGCTTCCCAGCTCTTGAAGCGCAAATCCTGAACGGTTTGCCCGCCATCTGCCGTGGAAAGCTCCATCATCAGCCGTTGCTGCAGCCTGTAGCCGTCACACGCATTGCCCGTCCATTCGATGAGCAGCCGCCCTGTCAGGCCGGAAATGTTCGACGAAACCTGCGTCCCGTCGAGTTCAATCTCGTAAATCGCCCGGTGCGGCTGGAGCCCGGCAGCCGCGCTCAGCGAAGGGAGAAGAACCGTAAGCGTAAAAACACCGAACGCCGCGCCTTTGGACCGAAAGAGAGACCGCATCACACCGCTTCCTTTCCTGCCGGACCGCATGCTATTGCCGGTAGTGTTCCAGCCGGGCAACTGCCCGGAATCATGCGCCCAAGATGTCATAAGACGCAGTATGACAGAACGAGGAGTGACCTGCATGTCCCGCCCGCGCCTCTTCGTAACCCGCAAACTTCCCCCGGATGTGGAGGCGCGCCTTGAGCGGGATTATGACGCCTGCCTCAACGCCGATGACCGCCTGATGGACGCCTGGGATATCGTCAAAGGCTGCAAGGACATGGAGGGGCTGCTCGCCACCGTGACGGACAAGCTGGACGCACCCGCCATCGAGGCCTTGCCCTCCTCCATCCGGATCATCGCCACCTTTTCCGTGGGCTATGACCATATCGATATTGAGGCCGCAGAAGCCCGCGGCCTTACCGTGACCAACACCCCCGGCGTGCTGACCCATGCCACCGCCGACATCGCGCTTCTGCTCATTCTGGGCGCCGCGCGCGGCGCAGGCTGGGGCGAGGCGATGATCCGCCAGAACAGTTGGAAAAACTGGGCGCCAAGCGGTCCGCTGGGCATTCACCTCAGCGGGAAACGGCTCGGCATTCTCGGCATGGGCCGCATCGGTCAGGCCGTAGCGGCCCGCGCCCGCGCCTTCGGCCTCAAAATCCACTATCACAACCGCACGCGCCTGAACGCCCCGCAGGAAGACGGCGCCATCTATCATGAAACGCCGGAAAGCCTTTTTGCCGCATCCGACATTCTCTCCCTCAACTGCGCCTCAACACCCGAAACGCGCGGCCTCATAAATGCCCGCACACTCGGGCTCCTTCCCAAGGGTGCCATTCTCGTCAACACGGCCAGGGGCGACATTGTGGAAGACGAAGCACTGATAGCGGCCCTCACTACAGGCAAGCTCGCCGCCGCCGGGCTCGACGTTTACGCAGGCGAGCCCGATATCGATCCGCGCTACCGCGCCCTGCCCAACACTTTTCTTCTCCCGCATCTGGGCAGCGCCACCCGTGAAACCCGCAACGCCATGGGTTTTTGCGCCCTCGACAATCTCGACGCCTTTTTCGCCGGAAAACCCGTGCCAAATCCGGTAACTGCATAGGCCAAATTGCCGTGCACAGCTCTGCCTAGCGGCAAGAGCGGCGGCAAAATCTGCCCGGCGCAAAATGCAACAAACGCCCTAACCCTTTGAAATCGCTGCGATTCGCATTTGGCACAGGCTTTGCCACTTATGCGGGCAAACCGCCATTCGGGCGGAGCGGGAAAAGGATTGGGCTCGTGAAAACGGAAACAGATATGCGCCTCGCGCAAAAAATGCGGGGCCGCGGCATTCACCCGGTAATCGACACGCTGGAAATGCGTCTGCGATGTGAGTTGCTGCGCCATGCTGGAACGGCCCGGACACCGGAAGAAGTAATCCGCCGGGCGCTCGAATACGCAGCCGAAGCCGAACAGCGCATCGGTGAGCTTTCCGCCCGTGTGAAACTTCTTGAATCCCTTGCCGAGACGGACGAGTTGACCGGCCTCATGAACCGGCGCGGCTTTCACGATGTGCTCTACCGCAATCTTGCAAGCGCCGCGCGCCACGAAGAAACCGGTGTCCTCGCTTATCTCGATCTCGACCGTTTCAAGAATGTGAACGACACGCATGGACATGCGGCAGGCGACGAAGTTCTGCGCAAAGTCGGACAGTTTCTGAAGAAAAATATCCGCGCCACCGATTATGCCGCGCGCATCGGCGGGGACGAGTTTGCCATTCTCTTCGTGCGCGGCGACCACATCCGCGCGCGCGAACGCGCCCGTGAACTGATGGCCCGCCTGAACGGCCTCACGGTGCGCTGGGGTGAGGCGAAAATCGCCGTGCAGGCAAGCCTCGGCCTGGCGTCCTATGACGGCACCGCCAATCCGCTGGAACTTTTGGACCTGGCGGACCGCGCCATGTACCGCGACAAGGCGGCCCCGAAACGCCGCGCACCCAAAGCCCGGCGGGCTTAAACTTAAGGAAGCGGCAGCGCCGCCGGCTGCCCGGTAATCGACGAATGCAGGCTGCGCCCGGCAAGAGCCAGCGCTTCCGCCGGCACAGTGACGATCTTCCGGTCCGAAAAAAGCTCGCCGATCACGCCGCAGGCATAAGCATCGCGCGCATCGTTAAAGGATGGCACAATCACCCCGCCATTCACCGGATAAAACCCGGTATAGGAAAGATGCACGGGCCGGCCGCCCGCATCTTCCATGTCTTTGTCCGGAAGCGGCAGATCAACGATCTCCAGCGCCCGCCCCCGCGCATCCCGCGCCAATGCAAGCTCCGCCCGCGCATCTTTCAGCGTTTCCGCCTGAAACGGCTTCTCCTCCCCGCAAGAGGAAACCACGACGCGGCCCCCCCCGGCAAAAGCCGCCACCTGATCCACATGGCCGCCGCCTTCATCTCCCATTAGTCCACCGCCCAGCCAGATGATCCGCCGGGCGCCGCAAAAGAGCGCCAGTGCTTCTTCAATTTCCTGCTGCGTGCATTCCCGGTTCCGCCCGCTATGAAGCAGCACATCTTCCGTGGTGATCAGTGTGCCGGACCCATCTGCCGCCACCGCGCCGCCTTCCAGCACAAGCGGCCCCTGATAACGCTTGAGGCCAAGCGTCTCCAGCAGCCGCGCCGCCGCCTTCGCCTCTTCACCCGTATTCAGATAGCGTCCATCCAGCCCGTCATATTGCCAATCCACACCGGCGACGCCGCCTTGCCCGTCAATCACGAATAGGGGCGCCGTGTCCCGCGCGCGGCCGATCTCCTGCGGCACGGAAAGAAACTCGATCGCCCCGCCCCGCCCGCAGGCAAAACGCGCCGCCGCCTCATCCTCCGGACGCACCATCACCAGCACCGGCTCGAACTCTGCGACCGCCCGGACCAGCTTTGCATAGGCGGACTGAACTTGAGGCAGATGCTCACCCCATATCTCCGCCCGGCCCGGCCACTGCACGATACTGCGTTCATGTGGCTCCCATTCGGCGCATAGAAAAAAACCATCGGCGGCTGGCGACTGAAGAAAGGACTCCATATCTCCTCAAGCGTTGGTGCGGTAAGTTTGAAGCATGTAAGGTGAAGGACCATAGCCTTGCACCCGAACGCAAGCAAACGAACAGGGGAGAACGGCATGTCAGCAGAGATCGACGCACGGCTCAAAGAACTCGGCCTCGAACTGCCGGGGCCTTCCGGCGCGGCGGGCAATTATGTGCCTTACGTCATCTCCGGCAATCTGCTTTTCATTTCCGGCCAGGTGCCGCTCGGCAAGGACGGCTTGAAATTCCAGGGCAAGCTCGGCAGCGAATTCACCCTTGAAGAAGGCCAGGAAGCGGCAAAACTCTGCGCACTCAATCTCCTTGCCCAGGCCAAAGCCGCTTGCGATGGCGACCTTTCCCGCATCAAACGCTGCGTCAAGCTGGGCGGCTTCGTCAACTCCACCCCGGACTTCGACAAGCAGCCCGCCGTCATCAACGGCGCCTCGGACCTGATGGTCGCCGTTCTGGGCGAGGCAGGCCGCCACGCGCGCTCTGCGGTGAGCGCCGTCAGTCTGCCGTTCAATGTTGCCGTCGAAATCGACGCTGTTTTCGAAATTTCATGAGCCCATTGCTCCGCCAGCTTGGCCCGCTAGAATCGGTATAAGCGAAGAAAGGCAGCAAAATGGGCGATGAAGAACGCATCATGATCCGCGTGGCCCACGGCATGGAGGAAATCTCCGCCGCCGAATGGGATGCCTGCGCGAATCCCCCGGGCGCTTCTTACAATCCTTTCATTAGCCACGCCTTCCTCTCCGCGCTGGAAGAGAGCGGCTCGGCCACCCCCCGCACCGGCTGGGCGCCCTATCACCTCGTCATTGAAGACGGAACAGACCGCATCGCCGGCTGCATGCCCATGTATCTGAAAAACCATAGCCAGGGCGAATATGTCTTTGACTATGGCTGGGCAGACGCCTTCGAACGTGCGGGCGGGCGCTATTATCCCAAGCTTCAGGTTTCCGTCCCCTTCACACCCGCCACGGGCCGCCGTCTGCTTGCAAAGCCGGGGCCCGCACAGGCGCATATCGAAAAGCAACTTCTGGCCGGGGCCATCGAAGCAGCGCGCCAGCTTGATGTTTCCTCCATCCACTTCACCTTCCTGCCGAAAGAGCAATGGGAGGAAATGGGCAAGACCGGTCTTCTTCAACGCACCGATCAGCAATTCCACTGGCTGAATGACGGCTATGAAACCTTCGATGATTTTCTAAGCGCCCTCGCCTCCCGCAAACGCAAGAACCTGCGCAAGGAGCGCGAACGCGCGCACGAGTCGGACATCGAAATCGAATGGGTGACGGGCAGCGATCTAACCGAAGCCCATTGGGATGCGTTTTTCGAGTTTTATATGGATACGGGCGCACGCAAATGGGGCACGCCCTATCTCACGCGGGAGTTCTTCAGTCTGGTAAGCGAACGCATTCCTGAGGACATTCTGCTCATCATGGCAAAGCGCGGCGGGCGCTACATTGCAGGCGCCCTCAACTTCATCGGCTCGGACACATTGTTCGGCCGCAACTGGGGTGCCATCGAACATCATCCGTTTTTGCATTTCGAATGCTGCTATTATCAGGCCATCGACTTTGCCATTTCCCGTGGACTGAAACGCGTCGAGGCCGGCGCCCAGGGCGCACACAAACTCGCCCGCGGCTACCTTCCCGCCCACACCTACTCCGCCCACCACATCACGCATCCCGGCCTCAGACAGGCGGTTGCCGACTATCTGGAGCGCGAGCGTGCCTATATTGACGAGGATATAGAGATGCTTGGCGAACACGTTCCCTTCAGGCACGATAGGAAAAACTCATAAAACAGGGAGCCGTTAGCCCATGGCTTACGACGAGAACAATATCTTTGCGAAGATCCTGCGCGGCGAAGCGCCCTCCATCAAACTCTATGAAGACGACCAAACCTTCGCTTTCATGGATGTCATGCCGCAAGCGCCGGGTCACAGCCTCGTCATCCCGAAATTCCCTGCCGAAAACCTGTTCGATCTCGACGAAGACTACGCCGCCGCTGTGGCGCGCACGGTGAAAAAACTCGCGCCCGCCGTCAAAAAGGCGATGGAGGCCCCCGGCATCATGATCGCGCAGCTTAATGGCGCGGAAGCCGGCCAGACGGTCTATCACATTCACACCCATATCATCCCGCGCTGGGACGGCATCGACATGAAGCTGCATGCGCGCGAGATGGCCGATATGGATGAACTGAAAGCACAAGCAGAAAAGATCATGGCCGCACTCGGCTGAACCGGAGGAAGGGGAGGAACCATCATGACCGGCATTCTGTTGCGCACTGGCGCAGCCCTTGCGCTTGCAAGCCTCGTTGCGGCTTGCGGGGAGGACGACGCGGACCGCGCGGCCCAGGAAAGCAAGGCACTCGAAGAAACCATCGCCCAGGAACATCAGGAAGTGGAAGCCGCACTCTCCGGCCCCGTCTCCTACAAGATGGAAGAAGTCGTGCCCGGTTCCGCCTTCCACGGCATTCACGGGATCACCGAAACCTCGGACGGAAAACTTCTCGCGGGCAGCGTACTCGGCCGCGCGATCTATGAGATCGACAAGGAAACCGGAGACGTCAGTGTCTATGAAGCCCCGCCCATGGGCATGGCGGACGATCTGGAGGAAGGCCCGGACGGCGAACTTGGCTGGACCGCGTTTCTGGACGGCAAATATTATTTGCGCACGGATGACGGCGAATTGCGCGTGCTGGCCGAAGGCCTGCCGGGCCTCAACTCCACCGCCTGGAACGCTGAAGGCCGCCTCTTCACCACGCAGGTCTTTCTCGGCGATGCGCTTTACGAACTCGACCCGCAAGGCGTCGCCCCGCCCCGCAAGATCATGGAAGGCATGGGCGGCCTGAACGGCTTTGATTTCGGTCCGGACGGCAAGCTTTATGGCCCTCTCTGGTTCAAGGGCCAGGTCGCACGCGTGGATGTGGATGAAGCCACCCTCGAAGTCGTCGCCGAAGATTTCGAGGTGCCTGCCGCCGTCAACTTTGACAGCAAGGGCAATCTCTGGGTGGTGGATACCGCCGCAGGCATCGTCTACCGCGTCGATGTGGAAACCGGCGAGAAAACTAAAGTCGCCGATGTCGATCCCGCCATCGACAATCTGGCGTTGACCAGCGATGACAGGCTCTTCATCACCAATATGGCCGATAATGCCATTATCGAAATCGACACGGAAACGGGCGAGGAGCGCCCGCTTGTAAAGGGCGACCTCGCTGTTGCAGGTGACATTGCCCTTGCCGTGGAAGACGGCGAAGAAGTGCTTTATGTCGGCGACGTTTTCTCCATCCGTAAAGTAAACCTCTCGGACGGCGAAGTATCTGAAGTCGGCCGCGTCTTCGCTTCGAAGATCGATTATCCGATTTCCGTCGCCGCCGCCCATGGCCGCATCGGCGTGGCCGGATGGTCGTCCGGCGCCGTGCAGGTGATCGAGCCGGGCGAGAAACTTCCGTCCCCGCATCACGACTTTGCCGCGCCGACGGACGCCCTGCCCCTGGAAGATGGCAGCACATTGGTGGCGGAATATGGCAAAGGCGCGCTCACCCGCGTTTCAGCTGATTGGGAAAACCGCGAAGAAGTGATGAAGGACCTCAAAGGCCCCGCCAATCTCGTCCTCGGCCCGGATGGCATGATCTATCTCAGCGAGCAGCTTGCTGGCACCATCTCCCGCATCGATCTGGAAACCGGCGAAAAGACTGTCATCGCCAAAGACCTGGACGGGCCTGAAGGGTTTTCCTTCGGGGCGAACGGAAACATCTTCGTCGCGGAAGTCGCCGCCAAGCGCATCACCCGCATCGACAATGAAACCAACGAACACACGGTGCTCGCAGAAGACCTGCCCATCGGCTTCGGCTTCGAGGATGATGTGCTGCCGCTCAACGTGCCGACCGGCGTTGCCGTTGCAAAGGATGGCGCGATTTACTTCTCATCCGATATGGACGCGGGCATTTACCGGCTTGTGCCGGAATAAGCTCCCCGGCCATAAAACGGTAAAAGGCGGGCCAATGGCCCGCCTTTTTCTTTAGCCGATATGGAAAACGACAAGCTTGTTCCCGTCCGGATCGCGGAAATAAGCCCCATAGAAATTATCCGTGCGCGGGCCGGGATCGCCTTCATTGGCCGCGCCAAGCTCCAGCGCCTTGGCGTGCATCTTATCCACCACTTCTTTGGATGGCGCCGCGATGGCCGGCATGGTGCCGTTGCCAACCGTGGCGGGCTTGCCATCATGCGGCTTGGTGACGGCCAGCATGGCGCCATTGCCATTGCCCCACATGACGAAGCGGCCCGGATCCGTCGCCACCTGCTTGGCGCCGACAAGCGGAATGATCTGCTCATAAAATTTCACGGATTTATCGAGATCATTCGTCCCGATCATTACATAGCCCAGCATCCCTGCTCTCCCCTTGTTTTTCTGCTGCCCCCTTCGGGCAGATCCGCGCAAACATGACATGAGCGGCAGCACCGCCGCCAGAGTGAACTTCGAACAGGGATGTGCCGATCTTTGTGTGAAGGGTCCTGACGCTGGCTTGACACCGAAACAGGGAAAGAAAAAGGCCGCCCGAAGGCGGCCTTTTCATCATTCGGCCATCAACGGCACTTTGGGAACGGACGACCCGCCGCCATCATTGCCGCCGTCACCGCCCGAGCCTTTGGGGCCCGAGCCCTTGCCGTTTTTCTGCGGGCGCTTGCGCGGGGGCGGCGCGGATTCGAATTCGAAACTCAGCGCATCGTTCTTCACGATCACACGCACCACGCCGCCATGTTTGAGCGCGCCGAAGAGAACTTCATCGGCCAGCGGCTTCTTGATGTGCTCCTGAATGACGCGGGCAAGCGGCCGTGCGCCCATCCGGTCATCATAGCCATTCTTGACGAGCCACGAGGTGGACTCCGGCGTCAGCTCGATGGAGATATGCCGGTCGGCAAGCTGCGCTTCCAGCTGCATCACGAACTTCTCGACCACCCGCGCAATCACTTCCTCCGGCAGGTTGCCGAACGGAATGGTGGCATCGAGACGGTTACGGAATTCCGGCGTGAAGAGCTTCTTGATGGCTTCTTCGTCTTCGCCTTCCCGCTTGATGCGGCCGAACCCGATCGGGTCCTTCGCCATGTCGGTTGCCCCCGCATTGGTGGTCATGATGAGCACCACATTGCGGAAATCGATCTGCTTGCCGTTATGGTCGGTGAGCTTCCCGTGATCCATCACCTGCAACAGAATGTTGAAGAGATCCGGATGCGCTTTCTCGATTTCGTCGAGCAGCAGCACACAGTGCGGATGCTGGTCCACACCATCGGTCAGAAGCCCACCCTGATCGAAACCGACATAACCGGGCGGCGCGCCGATGAGGCGTGAGACCGTGTGCCGCTCCATATATTCCGACATGTCGAACCGCAGCATTTCGACGCCCATGATGCTCGCAAGCTGGCGCGCCACTTCCGTCTTGCCGACGCCCGTAGGGCCGGAGAAGAGATAGCTGCCGATCGGCTTTTCCGGCTCGCGAAGGCCCGCCCGCGAAAGCTTGATCGCGGAAGCAAGCGCATCGATGGCTGCGTTCTGGCCGAACACGACACGCTTCAATTCCTTGTCGAGATCACGCAGCTTTTCCGTGTCGCTCTTCGAAACGGATTTCGGCGGAATACGGGCCATCGTGGCGACGACTTCTTCGATTTCCTTCACGCCGATGGTCTTTTTTCGGCGCGACGCCGGCAATATCGTTTGCCGCGCCCCCGCCTCGTCGATCACATCAATCGCCTTGTCCGGCTGCTTGCGGTCCGCCATGTATTTGGACGACAGCTCCACCGCGGACTTCACCGCTTCATTCGTGTAGCGCAGCCCGTGGAAATCCTCGAAGTAGGATTTGAGCCCTTTCAGGATCTTGATCGTATCGTCAACGCTCGGCTCGTTCACATCGATCTTCTGGAACCGGCGCACCAGCGCGCGGTCCTTCTCGAAGTGCTGACGGTATTCCTTATAGGTCGTCGAGCCGATGCAGCGCAGCGCCCCGCTCGCCAAAGCAGGCTTGAGCAGGTTGGAGGCATCCATCGCCCCGCCGCTCGTCGCGCCCGCGCCAATGACCGTGTGAATTTCATCAATGAAAAGAACCGCACCCGGATAATCTTCCAGCTCCTTGATGACGGCCTTGATGCGTTCTTCAAAGTCGCCCCGGTAGCGCGTGCCCGCAAGCAGCGTGCCCATATCGAGCGAGAAGATCGTGGCATCCTTCAGAACATCCGGCACTTCGCTTTTCACGATCTTGCGCGCAAGACCTTCGGCAATCGCCGTCTTGCCCACGCCCGGATCGCCCACAAAGAGCGGGTTGTTCTTCTGGCGGCGGCAGAGAATCTGGATCGTGCGTTCGACTTCCTTGTCGCGGCCGATCAGGGGATCGATTTTCCCCTTCTCCGCCTTCTCATTGAGATTGACGCAATAAGTATCCAGCGCCTCGCTGGCGGCCTTCGAGGAAGGGCCTTCGTCGGTGGAGGTTTCTTCCTCCACGCCGCGCACGGAGCGCGTCTCGTTCATATCGGGCCGCTTGGCAATGCCATGGCTGATGTAATTCACCGCATCATAGCGCGTCATGTCCTGCTCTTGCAGGAAGTAGGCGGCATGGCTTTCCCGCTCGGCAAACATGGCGACAAGCACATTGGCGCCCGTCACTTCTTCCCGGCCGGAGGACTGCACATGAATGACCGCGCGTTGAATGACGCGCTGGAAGCCAGCCGTAGGCTTGGCTTCCTCGCCATCATCAATGATGAGGCTCTGCAATTCGTTGTCGACATATTGGACAAGCTGCTGGCGGAGTTGTTCGAGGTCCACATTGCAGGCGCGCATCACGGCCGCCGCGTCCCTGTCATCGACCAGGGCGAGCAGGAGATGTTCCAGCGTCGCATATTCGTGCTTGCGCTCATTGGCCAAGGCCAAGGCGCGGTGGAGACCTTCTTCGAGGCTACGGGACAATGATGGCACGTCTATCTTCCTGCTTTTCAAAGGTTACCGGTCTAAAGCGCGTCCCTCTTTCCCTCTCTTCTGTCTTGGCAGCGCTAATCCCGCTCCATAGTGCACTGTAACGGGTGTTGGTGTTGCCTTGCAAAGTCCACAACTTGTGTGACCTTCGTTTCCGCGACTTCGTAAGTATAGACCCCGCAGATGCCGACACCATGCTGGTGCACATGCAGCATGATCTGCGTCGCTTCCTCGGGGCCCTTGTAGAAGAACCGCTCCAGAATATGGACGACGAACTCCATCGGCGTGTAGTCGTCGTTCAGCAGCAAAACCTTATACATTGAGGGCTTTTTGGTCTTCGGCTTGACCTTGGTAATAACCCCGGTTCCGGAGCCCGGTCCGCCCCCATCCTTTTCGTCACCGCTCAAGACAACGTGCAGGTTCCCGGCGCCGGTCATCGCCCTGCCGGCAGCCCCTGCCGCCATTGCCTCAAACTCGCCATGCCCTGTCCACATCTCAACGCGCCGTTTCAAACCAATCTCGTGCAAACCGAATAATGAAGGGATCACCCGCCCCCTATTACATAGGAAAAACTGAAGCCAATGAAAGAGCTACCTTTTCAGGCGCCAGCAAAGACCTACCCCGCCGCGGCACCCAGGCCGCGGTCAACACCGGAAGAGAATCTAGCTTAACGAAAATGTAAGCGGTGAGACCTAATCTGAAAACGTCATCCGGCGTAAAAATTGCTTATTTTTTATATGGATGGCTTGGATTTTACACAAAATGACAGTACTGTATTCCTACAGTCGTCGGGGGAATGTGGTGTTAGGCGGGTTTCAATGAGGGGAATCACGCGAGTCGGCCGGGTCGAACGGGCCCTTTGCTTGGGATTCGCCGCGCTTTTCATGGCGGCGGTTTCTCTTTTTGCATCACCCGCCCAGGCCAATTCCAAATATGCAGCCCTGGTCATGGATGGCCACACGGGCAAGGTGGTCTTTTCGCGGAACGCAGATAGCAGCCGCTACCCTGCCTCCCTGACGAAAATCATGACCCTCTATCTCGTTTTCGAAGAACTGGAAGCAAAACGCCTGAGCCTCGGCACCCAGATGCGCGTTTCAAGACGGGCCCAGGGCCAGGCCCCGTCCAAACTCGGGCTGCGCCAGGGTCAGACCATCCGCGTGGAAGACGCCATTCTGGCGCTGGTGACCAAATCCGCCAATGACGTCGCCACTGTGGTCGCCGAGCATATTGGCGGCACGGAAGTGAATTTCGCCCGCATGATGACGGCCAAAGCGCGCGACCTCGGCATGAACCGGACGCGTTTCATGAACGCCTCCGGCCTACCCAATGCCCGCCAGACCACAACGGCGCGGGACATGGCAAGGCTCGGCAAGCGCATTCGCGAGGATTTTCCGCAGTATTATTACTACTTCTCGACTACCACCTTCTCCTGGAAGGGCCGCACCTACGGCAACCACAACAATCTTTTGGGCAAATACACCGGCACGGTCGGCATCAAGACCGGCTACACCCGCGCCTCTGGCTTCAACCTCACGGCCGCGGTCGAACGTGACGGCAAATATCTGATCGGCGTCGTCATGGGCGGCCGCAAAACGCGCACCCGCGACGCGCATATGGTCGATATTCTGGACGAGGCCTGGGACCGCGCGACCCGCGGCAAGGCGCGCACCATCATGGTGCAGGCGCCCGTCCCGATCGAGAAACCGCCGGTCACTTTCGCGTCCCACACCGTTCCCGAAGCCGAACCGGCGCCGCTGCACACGGCCTCGATCAATCTGCCGCTGCGTCCGCCTGCAGACAGCGGAAACACGGCACAGGGCGGCGTTTCGCTGATTTCCTCAGCCAATGCCAGCACCAAGCCGCTGCCCGGCGAACCGGCGAAGCTGGATCTAGCCGCGCTGCCACCGCCCGCTTCCAAACCGCAGGCACCGCAGCAACTGTTCTCACCCCAGTCCTGGGTCATTCAGATCGGCGCTTATAGCGATCCCGCCCAGGCTGTGGACCGCATCCGCGAGGCCATGCGCGCCGCGCCCGGTGAACTATCCAAGGCGGTTCCCGTGACCGTGCCCGTCGCGACGGCGGACCGGACGCTTTACCGCTCGCGCTTTGGCGGTTTCGATGAAATGACGGCCCGCAATGCCTGCGGACGGCTGGCCCGGGTGAACATCAGCTGCATCGCCCTGCCGCCTTCCGGCTGGTCCGCTGCCTCGAGCGCAAACACCCGGCCCCGCGGCTGACGCCTTGCATCCGGCTTATTTGCCGAGCAACACGTCCTTTGCCTGATTGATTTTCGAGGCAAGATAGGTCGATCCTTCGTGATCGGGATGGACCTTCGCCATCAGACGGCGATGCGCGCCCTTAATCTCGTCATCCGACGGACGGCCCGTGAGCCCGAGCACGTCAAGCGCCTCGTCCCGGCTCATGGCGCCCTTGGGCGGCGGCCCGCCTGCCCTGCGATTTCCATTCCCGCCCATCCGGCCAAACAGGCCCGGCAGGCTCATTCCCTGAAAGCCCAGCAGCGTGGCCGCGAAGCCGAACAACACCACCGCAATGCCGATCCGGCCGGTGAGCGCGAGGCCTGCGCCTGCAACCCCGCAAAGAACGGCGCCAACAACACGCACCTTGCGAGCAAGCGCAGCCGATTCTGCCTTCTCAATCCGGTGGAGAAGAAAAAGCAGACCGGCCAGAACCAGCACACCGGCAATGAGCCAAATCATGACGCCGCTCTATCGGAAAGCTGCGGCAAATGCAGCGTCTGGATAAGCTGGCGCACTTCGGCCCGCGCCGCGACATGGGACATGGAAATCCCGCCGCCCTCTTTCAGGTCGAGCAGCGTCAGGCCAGAGGGGAACATTTCACGGAAAATCACGCGCTCGCCGAAACCCGGCGCCATGCGGAAGCCGATCCGGTCCGCCAACAACTCGAGTACGCCTTCCAGGCGGCGCTTGTTTTTCGCGTCCAGCATGGAAAGACGGTTGCGCATCACCACCCAGTCAATGCTGCCGCCATCGGCAATGGCCCGGCGCTTGCGGCTTTCCCAGACCATCTCGCTGTAAACGCTGGGGCCCTTGATGTCGTAAGTCTGCGGATCGACCCGGGCGAGCAGATCGAAATCGACGAAGCTGTCATTCATCGGCGTAATGAGCGTGTCCGCCACCGCATGGCCGAGCCGGGAGAGAAAGGAATCGGACCCAGGGCAATCGATCACCACAAAGTCCCGCGTCGCGGAAAGCCGCGCCAGCTCCACTTCGAATCTCTCGCGCTCATCCGCCTGCCGCTCGGCAACGGTTTCGCGTTCCGAAAGTTCAATGACCTGATGATCCGGCAAAGGAAGGCGCATGCCATTGGCCCGGCACCACTGAAACCGGTTTTCCACATAACGGGACAGCGAGCGCTGGCGGCTGTCGAGATCGAGCGAGCCGACACGGAAGCCTTCCTGCAGGAGAACGGCAATCACATGCATGGCGCTGGTGGTCTTGCCCGAACCGCCCTTTTCATTGCCGAGCACGATGACATGCGCCCGGCCCTTTTTGGCCGCGGCAACGGTTTCGGTACTTATCCCCGATTGCGGCTCTTTTTGCGCCGCCTCCGGCGCGGTTTCCTGGCCTTCCGGCATGCCCTCAAACCCCAACTGATTGGCCCCTGCAAGGCAAAGGCGCGCGAAGTGTGCTCACGCGGCTCTGCCTTCGTCAACCTGACATCCGGGATTCCTCAAAGCCAGTCAACAAGGCTGCCGGGCTTTCCCCAGATTTTTCTCCAGAAAAGTTTCCGGATTTATCCCCGCCCCTTTTTACCGGGCGATAATGGGGCCTGCGCCGGTCTTCCCAAAATGGAAAGGAGCTTTCATGGACCCATGCCGCCCCTGTCACCTGAAACGAAGCCCGGCTAGACTGCGGAAAACCCCGCGCCGAATCCCCGAAGCACGGAGCCCAAAGCACGGAGAATGCCCCCGATCATGAAACGGACTGCTTTCATCTTCCCGATTCTCGTTCTTTTTTTCGCGGTCTTCGCGGCCCCTGCCAACGCCGATTTCCGCGTGGTAAGGGTGAGCGCGAACGATGTCCTGAACATCCGCGCCGCGCCCGACCCCGGCGCCGCCAAGCTCGGAACCATCCCGGCCAAGGGAACGGGCATCACAGCAACGGGGCGGACCGCCCCTTACGGAAACTTCATCTGGGCCGAAATCACCTATGGCGGCGTCACAGGCTGGGTGAACAAGCACTATCTGGCAAAAGAGGAACGCCGCGCGCAAACACCGCCGCCCGCCGCCCCGGCCCCAACCCAACATGCAACGCCGGAAGTCACCGGCAGCATCAACAGGCAGGCTGGTCTTGAAGCGCTCAGTTGCTCAGGCACGGAACCCTTCTGGGGCATGCTGCTCAAGGGCAAGGAAACCGTCTTCGACTCGCTGGGCGGCGGCGGGCCGATGACACTGAAACTCTCCCCGCCGACCCAGTCCCCGCAGATGCGGACGGTCTGGGCCATCGACGCAAAGGAAAAGGAAACGGGAAAGACCGTCTCCATCACCGTCAAAAAGACAGGCCAATGTTCGGACGGTATGTCGGACATCGTCTTCCCTTATGAAACGCTGGTGAATGTCGCGGGCGGCCCGGTTTATGCCGGATGCTGTAACATCGCGAATGAACAATAGGAGCAGCTCCGGCAAAGGACGCATTGTCCGCCGCGGCGCGGCGCTGTAAGGTCCGCGCGCTTTTAGCGTTCACAAAACCAGCTTTGCGAGGAGAACGGGCATGGCGCTCGACACGCAACATGGCATCCCCGTCGCCCGGACCATTGCCGATCTGCGCGGAGAGGTGAATGCCTGGCGCAAGGAAGGGCTCACCATTGGCTTCGTGCCCACCATGGGCGCGCTGCATGAGGGCCATGTGTCGCTGGTGGATGCAGCAAAAGCGGCCTGCGACCGCGTGGTTGTTTCCATCTTCGTGAACCCCACGCAGTTTGCGCCGGGAGAGGACTTCGAGGCCTATCCCCGCACCGAAACCGCCGACGCGGAAAAGCTGAAGGACAAGGCCGCACTCATCTTCGCGCCCAATGCCGCGGAAATGTATGCGCCGGATTTTTCCACCACCGTGACGGTGATGGAAGTGACCAAGGACCTGGAAGGCGCGGCGCGGCCCACGCATTTTGCAGGTGTTGCCACGGTGGTGGCAAAGCTCCTGCTCGCAGTGCTGCCCGACAAGGCGGTTTTCGGCCAGAAGGATTATCAACAGCTTCTCACCATCAAACGCATGGTGCGCGACCTCAACATACCGGTGGAGATTGTCGGCGGACCGACGCTGCGGGAGAAAGACGGCCTCGCCATGTCCTCCCGCAATGCTTACCTCTCGCCGGAAGAGCGCAAGGTGGCGGGCAAGCTCAACGTCATTCTGCGCGAAACGGCCCATGCCGTTGCAAAGGGCGCGCCCATCCCCACCGCCACAGAGGCCGGCATCGCCGCCATCATGGAAGCGGGCTTTGCGAGCGTCGACTACCTCGAAATCCGCGATGCGGAAACGCTCGATCCCTTCCCCTCTGGCAAACCGGATGCGCCCGCACGCATTCTCATTGCCGCTCGGATCGGCAAGACACGGCTGATTGATAATATGCCGGTGGAGTGATTTCCCGCTTCGTCACCCTCGGGCTCGACGCGAGGGTCCATTGGGCATCGCCATTTGTTGCAGCCTCTCATGGACCCCGGGACAAGCCCGGGGTGACACTTTGAGTTTGACGCACAGAGTTGCCATTTCCTGTGGCTGTCACCCCGGCTTTATGCCGGGGTCCACATAGCTTAACCGACACCAGACATACCCCTCTTCGTCGCCCCCGCGAAAGCGGGGCCCAGGGGCGGCCGGCTCAGAACAAGCCGCTCCTGGATTCCCGCTTTCGCGGGAATGACGATGAGAGAGATAGCAGCCCTAGATCAGCCCCAGCGCCTTCAGCTCCGCGCGCATGTCCTCGGGCATGTCGTCATCGGCATCGCTCCCGGAAACATCCGGCGGCGCGTCTTCCGCTTTCAGATACCGCCAGCCCTGGAACGGGCGCCGCCCGCGCAGCTCCGTCAGCACGACTTCAGGATCGAGCACCAGCACACAGCGGTTGATGCCCTCATTATCCGTGAAGGTTTCAATGTCGAGCAGCCTTTGGCGGGCGCGGATGGACCCTTTCATCACCCAATAGAGAGAACCGCCATCCAGCAGCTCCTCTTTGCGCTTGGGCACCATGCGGGTGATGTGAAACGTGTCATCGCGCTCGCCCGCCGCCTTGCGCTGCTTGCGGCGCATGGCCTGCCACTGGCGCAGTTCTTCCGGCTCTTCAACGCCCACACAGAGTTTGATGAGATGAAGCGTCACTCTTTATCCTCGAAGGTAAGCAGAACAGCGCCCCCCTCGACCTGGTCGCCCGCGTTCACATTGACCGAGGCGACAACGCCCTCCCCCGGCGCCTGCAGCGTCTGCTCCATTTTCATGGCTTCCAGCACGATAAGCGCATCGCCCTTGCGCACGGACTTGCCGGGCTCGGCCAACACCTGAATGATCTTGCCCGGCATGGGCGCGAGAATGCCGCTGCCGCCCGCCTCCTCGCCCAAATCCACATCGAGCGGATCGGGCCGCGTGAACTCATACGCCGCGCCCCGGCGCATCAGCACAAAGCCGCCATTCAATTCGATGGCACTTGCCCGCACGCGCCGCCCGTCCACAACGGCCTGAAGCGCGCCATCAGCCGAAAGACTACCCTCGGCATAAAGCGCATGCTCACCATAGCGCACATGCCAGCCCTTGCCCGACGCCTGAACGGAAAGGCCAAGTGCCTCTTTGCCGAAAAGCAGCGGCACGGCTTCCGCGCGCGGCCCGCCAAGCTCCCAGCCATCATTCGCAGCCCAGGGCGAGGCTTCATTCTGCGCGCGCAGTTGTGCGCCCCGCCTATACGCTTCATGCAGCGCGGCGAGCGCAATAACATGGGGCGCGGGCGATGAGGGGGGCGGCACGAGATCGGTGAGGTGCCGTTCGATAAAGCCAGTGTCGATATCGCCCGCGCGGAAGGCGGCGTTGCCTGCCACGCGCGCCAGAAAGGCCGCATTGCTTTTCAGCCCGGCGATTTCCACTTCTTCGAGCGCCGCTTTCATCCGGCGGAGCGCCGCATCGCGGCTTGCGTCCCAGACAATCAGCTTGGCGATCATGGGATCATAGAACATCGAAACGGCATCACCCTCGCGCACGCCCGTATCAATGCGTACAAACTCACCCTCTTCCGGCAGGCGCAGCCGGTGCAGCGTGCCAGTGGAGGGGAAGAATTGTTTGGCGGGGTCTTCCGCATAAAGCCGCGCTTCGACGGCATGGCCGTTGATCTCAAGTTCGCTCTGGCGCAGCGGCAGCTCCTCACCCGCCGCCACACGAAACTGCCATTCGACAAGATCCGTCCCGGTGATCGCTTCCGTCACCGGATGCTCCACCTGCAGGCGCGTGTTCATCTCCATAAAGAAGAAACGGCCGGGCTGCAGCCCTTCGGAAGCATCGGCAATGAACTCGATTGTACCCGCGCCTTTATAACCGATCGCCTTGGCGGCTTTCACCGCGGCCTCACCCATGGCCTTGCGCATTTCTTCGGGCATGCCGGGGGCAGGCGCTTCCTCGATCACTTTCTGGTGGCGGCGCTGGAGCGAGCAGTCCCGCTCGAAAAGATAGACCGCCTCGCCCTGTCCATCCGCAAAGACCTGAATTTCCACATGGCGGGGCTGCGTGACGAATTTTTCGATCAAGACGCGCTCGTCGCCAAAGGCGGAGGCTGCCTCGCGCTGCGCGGATTTAAGCGCCTTTTCAAACTCTTCCGGCGCCTCCACCCGGCGCATGCCTTTGCCGCCGCCGCCCGCCACTGCCTTGATAAGCACGGGATAGCTAATGCGCGCCGCCTCCTTAGCCAAGAGGTCCGCATCCTGATCTTCCCCGTGATAGCCGGGCACGACGGGCACACCCGCCTTTTCCATCAGCGCCTTGGCGGCGTCTTTCAGGCCCATGGCGCGGATGGCGCTGGCCGGCGGGCCGATGAAAATGACGCCCGCCTTCTCGCAGGCTTCCGCGAAAGCGGCATTCTCGGAAAGAAAGCCGTAGCCGGGATGAATGGCCTCTGCGCCGGACTGTTTCGCCACCTCAAGAATGGCATCGGCTTTCAGATAGCTTTCATTCGCGGGCGCAGGACCGATGCAATAGGCCTCATCCGCCATGGCGACATGCAGCGCATGTCGGTCCGCTTCCGAAAAAACCGCAATGGTCTTCAGCCCCATCGCCTTTGCGGTGTGCATGACACGCACCGCAATCTCACCTCTGTTTGCTATGAGCACGGAGTTGAACATCAGATGCGTGCTCCTTGCCGTCCCGTTGAAAAGACGCGGCCTGCCAACAATTCCGTCATGCCCCGCTTTACGCGGGGCATCCACGCGATGCACACGCCAGCGCTGCGGCAAGTTTCCGTGGATGGCCCGGATAAACCGGGCCATGACGAGACAGGGAGGCAGCAAAAACCAAACAACATCTCCCCCCTCACATCCTGAAAACGCCGAAGCGGGTTTCGGGGATGGGCGCGTTAAGCGCGGCGGAGAGGGAAAGCGCGAGCACGCGGCGGGTTTCTTCCGGCGTGATGATGCCGTCATCCCAAAGCCGCGAGGTAGCGAAATAGGGGTGTCCTTCTTCCTCATATTGCTCGCGGATGGGCGACTTGAAGGCGTCTTCCTCGTCCGCGCTCCAGCTTTCCCCGCGCGCTTCCATGCCGTCGCGCTTGACCGTCGCAAGCACACTCGCCGCCTGCTCCCCGCCCATGACGGAGACGCGTGAATTGGGCCAGGCATAAAGGAAGCGCGGCGAATAAGCCCGCCCGCACATGCCGTAATTGCCCGCGCCGTAAGAACCGCCCACAAGCACCGTGAATTTCGGCACCTGGGCGGAGGCAACCGCCGTCACCATTTTCGCGCCATCCTTGGCGATGCCGCCCGTTTCATATTGGCGGCCCACCATGAAGCCCGAAATATTCTGCAGGAAGAGCAGCGGAATGCGGCGCTGGCAGCAAAGCTCGATGAAATGCGCCGCCTTGAGCGCCGACTCAGAAAAGAGAATGCCATTATTGGCGATGATGCCGACGGGATGGCCGTGAATATGCGCAAAGCCTGTCACCAGCGTGGTGCCGTAGAGTTTCTTGAACTCGTCAAGCTCCGAACCATCCACCAGCCGGGCGATCACCTCGCGGATGTCATATTGAACGGAGAGTGTGTAAGGCACGATGCCGTTCAGCTCCGCCGGATCATAAAGCGGCTCGCGCGGGGTGAGGAGCGGAATGTCCACCTGCTTCTTGCGGTTCAGCGTGCGCATGATGCGCCGCGTGATGGCAAGGGCATGGGCATCATCCTGCGCATAATGATCCGTCACGCCGCTTTTGCGCGAATGCACATCCGCCCCGCCAAGGTCTTCCGCACTCACCACTTCGCCTGTTGCCGCTTTGACGAGCGGCGGCCCGCCGAGAAAGATGGTGCCCTGCCCGCGCACGATGACGGTCTCATCCGACATGGCCGGCACATAGGCCCCGCCCGCCGTGCAGGAGCCCATCACCACCGCGATCTGCGGAATGCCCTTGGCGGACATGTTGGCCTGATTGAAGAAGATGCGGCCGAAATGCTCCCTGTCGGGAAAGATGTCGGCCTGGTTGGGCAGGTTGGCGCCGCCTGAATCCACCAGATAGATGCAGGGCAGATTGTTCTGCAGCGCGACTTCCTGCGCGCGCAGATGCTTCTTCACCGTTTCAGGGTAATAGGTGCCGCCTTTGATCGTCGCATCATTACAGACGATGATGCATTCCTGCCCCGAAACGCGGCCAATGCCGGTAATGATCCCCGCCGCATGAATGTCGCCGCCATAAAGCCCGTTGGCGGCCATGGGCGACAATTCAAGAAACGGCGTGCCGGGATCGATCAGCCCCATCACCCGCTCGCGGGGCAGCAGCTTGCCGCGGGAGACATGACGCTGCCGCGAGCGTTCATCCCCGCCCGAGCGGTGCTTTTCCCGCTGCGCGGCAAGCTCCGCCAGCAAGCCTTGCATGGCGGCGAGATTTTCCTGATAGCGCGCATCCCGCGCGGAAATGGAACTCTTGAGAACGGCCATGCGCCGCGTTCCTCCCTGCCCGTTCCAGCGGCGCCCATTTAGTTCGGGTGCCTAACTATTTTCCCCGGAGCATAGCCCGAAGACGCGGAAAGCCAAGGGTTTTCTCACCCGCGCCGCTCGGCCAGGACCGTGTAGGAGAGCGGGAATTGCGCCTCCCGGCCCTCATATTTCTTCCAGGCCATGCCGATATCGTGAGGATATTCGTTGAAGCGGCGCAAGTCGAAACCCGCATTGATAATGGCGTTCAGCACCGTGCCGAGGGAATGCGGGAAGGAGTAATGGGTCTCCCCCTCATAAGACTCGCCGCTCCAGTAGTCGAGCCCGTCCGCCTCCGCAAAAGGCGTCTCGCGGAAATAGGAATGCTGGGGCGTGAAAGCCGCCTCCCCCTCATAGCCGGGTTCGAACATATCCATCATGGGGTGCTTGTCATAAAGGAAGAGATGACCGCCCGGCTTGCAAAGCAGGGACGCGACATCAAAGAACGCCGCAAGGTCCGGCATCCAGCAGAGCGCACCGATGGTGACGTAAATGAAGTCATAGGCCCCGGCATGTTCCGGCCCGATCTCGTAAATATCGGTGCAGTGGAAAGAGCAGGACGCGCCTGCCGCCGCTTTCAACTCTTCCGCCTGGGCGATGAAGGCTTCGGAAATGTCGAACCCCGCGCATGGCCCCGCGCCCAAAGCTTCCAGCGAAAGAATCTCCCGGCCATTGTTACAACAAAGCTGCGCCGCCGCCTTGCCCTTGAGGCCAAGCTCGAGCAGCACTTCCGTTTCGATGGGATCGAGACAGGAATAGCCGGGCTGCGCGAAGGACTTCAAAAGCGCGGCCTGGTTCTGCCGCGCATGATAAGGCGCAGCCTCGTCCCAGGCCTTCCGGTTCGCTTCTGTATAGTCCTGCCGCTTCATCAGCCCTTAAAGCCGCTCCACCGCCAGCGCCACGGCTTCGCCGCCGCCAATGCAGAGAGAGGCGACCCCCTTCTTCACGTCCTGTTTTTCCATCGCATTGAGAAGCGTCACGACAATGCGCGCGCCCGATGCGCCGATGGGATGGCCAAGCGCGCAGGCGCCGCCATAAATGTTCACCTTGTCATGCGGCAGATCAAGCTCATGCATCGCCGCCATCGTGACGCAGGCAAAGGCTTCGTTGATCTCGTAAAGATCGACTTCCGCTGTCTTCCAGCCCGTCTGGTCCATCAGCTTGTTGATCGCGCCAACAGGGGCTGTGGTGAACCAGCGCGGTTCCTGCGCATGGCCTGCCTGGCCGCGAATGGCGGCAAGCGGGGTCAGCCCGCGCTTTTCCGCTTCGGAAAGCCGCATGAGCACCAGCGCCGCCGCGCCATCGGAAATGGAACTGGAATTCGCCGCCGTCACCGTGCCGTCTTTTGCAAAGGCAGGCTTGAGGTTCGGGATCTTGGCCGGGTCGCCCTTCAAGGGCTGCTCGTCCTGCTCAATCACATCTTCGCCCTTCCGGCTCTTCACCGTCACAGGCACGATCTCGCTCTTGAAGCTGCCTTCCTTCGACGCCTTCTGCGCGCGGGAAAGGGACTCGATGGCATAAGCATCCTGCGCCTCGCGCGTGAACTGGTAATGCTGCGAGGTCTCTTCCGCATAAACGCCCATGGCCTTGCCTTCATAGGCATCTTCAAGGCCGTCAAGGAACATGTGGTCCTTCACCTCCGCATGGCCCATGCGGAAGCCCGAACGCGCGCCCGGCATCACATAAGGCGCATTGGTCATGCTCTCCATGCCGCCCGCGATCATCACATTACCGCGGCCAAGGGCGATGGCGTCAGCGGCCAGCATGATGGTCTTGAGGCCCGAGCCGCACACCTTGTTCACCGTCGAACACGCCGTGCCATCATCGAGCCCTGCAAGGCGGATCGCCTGACGCGCGGGCGCCTGCTTGGCACCGGCGGGCAAAACGCAGCCCATGAAGGCCTCATCCACATCCCCTGCCCCGAGCTTTGCGCGGGAGACAGCCTCTTTCACCGCGATGGTGCCAAGCTGCGGCCCCGAAAGCGGAGCAAGCGAACCCTGAAAGCCGCCAAGCGGCGTGCGCGCGGCGCTGACAATGACGATGGGGTCTTGAGACTGGGACATGGGATGCCTCGCTGATATGGTCGGTTTTCTTGTTGGGCCGGAGCCTACACCAAAAGAAAGAAAAGAGGGAGAGAGGGGTGGAAACCTTCCTGCATGATTTGAGCTGGGTCTTGCCGCTGCGCAACGGCGTTGCAACGCCCGTTTTCGAGGCCTTTACCTGGGCCGGATACACCACGTTTTACATCATTCTGCTGGCCATCGGCTATTGGGCGCTGGACAAGACCGCCTTCGCGCGCCTTGCCGTGCTGATCGGCCTTTCCGCCGTGCTGAACGCCTTCCTCAAGGATTTCTGGCAGGACCCGCGCCCCGACGAAATGTTCCGCCTCGACCATGCGGTCGGCGAAAGTTTCGGCATGCCGTCCGGCCATGCGCAGATCTCGTTTGTCACCTGGGTCTTTCTCGCCCTTTCGGTGCAGCGCGCCTGGGCCTGGGCGCTGGCAGCCATCATGGTGCTGGGCATCGCCTTTTCCCGGCTTTATCTCGGCGTCCATGATGTGGAGGACATTCTGGCGGGCTGGGCCATCGGCATCGTCTCGCTCACAGCTTTTGTCTGGTTCACCCACAACCATCTGCAGCGCTGGCACGCCATGCCGTGGAGCTTCCAGCTCGCCGCTCTCGCCGTTCTGCATGCCTTCATGTGGTTTCTCTGGCCGGGCGGGCCGAACGCCGCTTTCGGCATAGGCGGCTTGCTGCTCGGCTGGTGGCTCGCCATCCGCCTCGACAGAAGCATGATCCATTATGCGCCCCGGCCCGAATGGTGGGCCCGCGGTGCTTGCACGGTCATGGGCATTGTCGGCCTCTTCGCCCTTTCCATGTTCTGGACGAATGCCGCAAAAGAGGCAGGCATGGGGGACATCGCCATTGGCTATGGCCGCAGCCTGCTCATCGCGCTTTACATCGGCGTGATCGCACCGCCGCTGTTTCAGATGCTAAGTCTGGCGCGGAAGGAAACACCCTAGCGCGGCCGCACCACAAGATGCTGCCTTGCCGTGCCGAAATAGCCCGCCTCATCGGCGAGCTTGCCCATGGCAAGGCAGCCGCCTTCCGCGTCTAGCCAGCTTTCCGCATCAAGCAGCACCCACTCGCCCTTGGGATAGCGGATAAGATCAATGGCAAGATCCGCATTCACGAAGGTCCATTTCGTGAAATCAAGCGCGGAAGATTGCCCGTTACAGAAATCACCCGTCGCGACCGCGCGCATGAGCGGCGTCATGTGCTCGTCTTCCACCATGGGCCGGTTCACCCGGTACCAGACGGCGGCAGGTCCCGGCTCGCGGAAGGAACCTTTGGCCTGACGCACGGAAAGCCCGTTCACGAAAGGGCTGGTGCCGCTGAAAACATCTTCCTCAACGGTAATCTCTTCCGCGAAGGGAAGCTCAAGCGCGGGCGGCATACTGAGGGCAGGTGTCTCCACCGTCTGCTTGCGCACGGCAAGCACGCTGGCGCACACGGTTTCCTTTCCGCCCTGCACGATGCGGATGTCCAGCACCTTGATCTGCCGCCCTTCCCGCGTCGGCACGATGCGCACATCCATCGGCGAAATCGGCACGGGCCGCATCAGATCGATGGTAAGGCGCGAGACGAGAAAGTCCTCATCCGCGATATAGCGCTCGGCTGCGCGCGCGATGAGCGATGACGGCGCGGAACCATGCTGCATGCCAGGGTCCCACGGTCCCGCCGTGTCGGATGTCGGAATAACGAGATCGCCGTCGAAAGAAAAAAGCGCGCGCATGAGAACTCCTTGCCGGTTTCGCCGGTCTTATTTGGGGAAGCACTGACGAGGAAACAACTATTTATGAGGTAGGTGCAAAGGGGTTTGCGTGTTTCTGACATTCGGAAATGTGAACTTCCAATACCGTCATGCCCCGCTTTATGCGGGGCGTCCACGGAGGCGACCTCAAACACTTCAGCAAGTTTCCGTGGATGGCCCGGATAAACCGGGCCATGACGAGTTAGTTTAGGAGTATCCCTACGCTGTCTCGCTGAAAAGCTCCCGGCCGATCAGCATGCGGCGGATTTCGCTTGTGCCCGCGCCGATCTCGTAAAGCTTCGCATCACGCAGGAGGCGCCCCGTCGGATATTCGTTGATATAGCCATTGCCGCCTAAGGTCTGAATGGCTTCAAGCGCCATCCAGGTGGCTTTCTCCGCCGCATAAAGAATGGCCGCCGCCGCATCCTTGCGCGTCGTCTCGCCCCGGTCGCAGGCTTTTGCCACCGCATAGACATAAGCCCGGGCGGCATTCATCACCGTATACATATCCGCGACCTTGCCCTGCATGAGCTGAAACTCACCGATCGCCTGACCGAACTGCTTGCGCTCATGAATGTAAGGCACCACCGCATCCAGGCAGGCGCGCATGATGCCGAGCGGCCCGGCGGCGAGCACCACACGCTCATAGTCAAGCCCGCTCATGAGAACGCGCACGCCCTCATTCAGCTTGCCGAGAATGTTCTCCTCCGGCACCTCGCACTCTTCAAACACAAGCTCGCAGGTGTTGGAGCCACGCATGCCCAGCTTGTCGAGCTTCTGCGCCGTCGAAAATCCCTTGAAGCCTTTCTCGATGAGAAACGCCGTGATGCCGCGCGGGCCGGCATCCGGTTCGGTCCTGGCATAGACGACAAGCGTGTCCGCATCCGGCCCGTTGGTGATCCACATCTTATTGCCGTTCAGCACATAGCGCTCGCCCTTTTTCTCGGCGCGCAGCTTCATGGAAACGACGTCGGACCCTGCCCCCGGCTCGCTCATGGCAAGCGCGCCCACATGCTCGCCGGAAATGAGCTTGGGCAAATAGGTGCGCTTCTGCGCATCCGTGCCCATGCGGCGGATCTGATTGACACAGAGATTGGAATGCGCGCCGTAAGAAAGGCCGACACTGGCCGAGCCGCGGCTGATCTCTTCCATCGCCACCACATGCTCAAGATAACCCATGCCCGCGCCGCCATATTCTTCCTCGACGGTCACGCCGAGCAAGCCGAGATTGCCAAGCTCCGGCCAAAGGTCGCGCGGAAACGTGTTGGAGCGGTCGATCTCTTCCGCCCGGGGTGTGATCTTCGCCTCAGTGAAATTCTGCGCCGTCTCGCGCAGCATGTCAGCGGTGTCGCCAAGATCGAAATTCAATGAAGGATAGCGCGCAGCCATCTTCTCCTCCCCGTTTCTTCTTTTATTTGCTCAAGGCGTATAGCGGGTAACGGTGTCCATCTCCGTGAAGACCGTATAAAAGCCGGGGCCCGAGGCGCCGCCAATGGCCAGCACACCGCCCCGCGCGGCCACCAGCACCAGGCCGTGCCGGGGTGAAGGCAAGGGCTTGGCATCCCGCCAGCGCGCCGCGCCGCTTGCCAGCACATAATGCGAGGCGTGGGTCTGCAGCGGCTCGTCCTGCTCCCCGCCCACGACATGGACGGTGCTGTCCGCCACCGTTGCCGCATGACCGGCACGCGGCTCAGGCAAGGCGGGACCGGATTGCCAGCGCGTTTCAGCTGGATCGAGAAGATCGACGCGGCCCGTCACCCGTCCGTCAGAAAAACGCCCGCCAATGGCAAAGAGTTTGCCGTCCGCCGCCACAACGGCAAGGCCCGCGCGCGGCGCTGGCAAGGCGGCGTCATGCACGGCCCATTTCTGTTCCGAGGGGTCGAAGATATAGACTTTCTCAGCATCGTCCCCCTCACCGCCTGCGACATAGAGTTTGCCGTCAAGCGCCGCCATGCCGTGCATGGCCCGCGCGCCCGGCATGGACGGCCCTTCCACCCAGAAGCCGCGGCGCGGGTCCAGAATCCAGAGCCGCGCATTATCCGCGCCATTGCTGTCTTTCAGAAAGCCGCCCGTCACATAGACCACATTGCCGAGACTTGCGATGGCGGCCTGCTGCACGCCTTCCGGCAAGGCGGGGCCTGAGCGCCAGATGTCACCAATCACGTCATAGATTTCGACGGCGTCTTTCGGCTCGGTAATGCCCGCGCCGCCGACAACGAAAATATCTTCACCGCTCAGCGCGCCAGCCGAAAAGGCACGCGCGCTCGTCATGGGAACGGCCTCGCGCCATTCCTCTGCCGCCGCAGGCACACCTGTGCCCGGCAATGCAGCCAACAGTGCAGCAAAAACCAATCCGGCCCGGAAACGCATGGTTCAACCTCCCTAACCGTCCTCGCGGACCTGCAAATACCACCTAAAACAGCCAGACTGCGGCAAGTCCCAGAAATGCAAAGAAGCCTACTACGTCCGTGACCGTTGTGACAAAGACACTGGAGGCAACAGCCGGGTCTATCCCCGTTTTATCGAGCGCTATGGGCACCAGAATGCCCGAAAGAGCGGCCATGATGAGGTTGATGACCATTGCAGCCGCGATGACAAGGCCGAGTTCCGTATCCTGAAACCAGAGCATCCCCACCGCGCCCATAAGCACGGCGAAGATTACCCCGTTCAGCAGACCGACCAGAATTTCACGCCGCACCATGCGCAGCGCATTCATCGGCCCCAGCTCGCGCGTGGCCAGACTTCGCACGGTAACTGTCATGGTCTGCGTGCCCGCATTGCCGCCCATGGAAGCGACGATCGGCATGAGCACGGCAAGTGCTACCATCTGCTGGATTGACGCATCGAAGAGGCCAATCACCACAGAAGCCAGAATGGCCGTGAGCAGATTGATGAAGAGCCAGGAGAAGCGGTTGCGCGTCGTCTGGAAGACACTGTCGCCCACCGCTTCTTCGTTCACGATACCGCCCATGAGGCGGATGTCTTCCGTCGCCTCTTCGGAAATGACTTCCATGATATCGTCCACCGTGATCACCCCGGCAAGCCGGTCATTCTCATCGATCACAGCGGCGGAGATCAGGTCGTATTTCTCGAAGAGGCGCGCCACCTCTTCCCGGTCCGTATCGACCCGGATAAGCGTCTGCTCATCTTCCATGATATCGGCGATCTTGATCGGCCGCTTCGAGCGCATCACGCGGTAAAGCGGCACCGTGCCGACGGGCTTATAAGCAGGATCGACCACGAAGATTTCGTAGAACTCGTCGGGAAGATCCTCCGCCTCGCGCATATAATCGATCGTGCGCCCGACATCCCAGAAGGGCGGCACCGCAATGAGGTGCCGCTGCATAAGGCGGCCCGCACTGTCTTCCGGATATTCGAGCGCGCGTTCAAGCGCGGCGCGTTCATCCGCCGCCATGTGGCCGAGGATTTCCTGCTGCCCTTCTTCATCGAGGTCCTCGAGAAGATAGACCGCATCGTCGGAATCCATTTCCGAAAGCGCTTGGGCAATATCGCCAGGCGCAAGAAGCGAGATCACTTCATCGCGCACCGCCTCTTCAAGCTCGCTCAGAACTTCGGGTTTGAGTTCCGGGCCGAGCATGCCGACCAGCGCGCGCCGCTCGTCAGAGCGCATCAGGTCGAGCAGTTCGGCAATGTCGGCCGGGCGCAGCGGCGCGATGAGTGCGCGCACCTGGTCCCCGTCCCCGCGGTCGAGCGCCTGGATCACCTGCCGCACGAATTGCGGGGTCAAGGGATCGTCACGCTCTTCGGTCTGCCTTACGGCGGCTGTTTCGCTCACGCCGTCCTCGCTTCTCGCTCAAGAGATATGAGATGCGGACCGGAAAGTCCGCAGGATCGAATCGCAGCGCGGGCCGCAGCGCCAGCGCAAGAGCTGCACGCTTGAAGGCCCCCGGAGAATCGCTGGCACAGTGTGCGTCAAAGCGCGCGCGGGCGCCAGCGGCGGCAAACGAACTTGCCCGGAACCAGACAAAGCACCGGACACAAAAAAAGCCGGGTTTCCCCGGCTCCTTTGATCACATGGTGCGGACGAGAAGACTCGAACTTCCACGGGTTTTACCCCACAGCGACCTCAACGCTGCGCGTCTACCAGTTCCGCCACGTCCGCATCGCCCATGTGTATGGTGCGGTGATGTAACAAATAGATCACCGCCGCACAAGCCTATTTGACGGTCAAAAGGGCAGTTAATTAAATGCCGTCGCCGTCCGTATTGGCAGGCAGATGGATGCCGCATTCATCCTTGTCCGTGCCGGCCCAGCGGCCGTCGCGGTATCCGCCGCCTGCCTGCACACGGCTGGTGCAGGGCATGCAGCCAATGGAGGGATATCCGTCCTTAACCAGGGGATGACGGGGCAGACGGTACTTGTCGAGATAGGCCTCCAGATCGTCGAGATCGTATTCGGCGAGCGGATTGATCTTGAAGCGCGTGCCGCCATCGCGGGTGCGCTCCTGCTCGATGGGATGCATCTGGGACCGCGCGCCGGTCTGGAAGCGCTTGCGGCCCGTGATGGAGGCGCGGAAAGGAGCCAGTGCCCGTTCGAGCGGCAGCACCTTGCGGATGAAGCAGCAGCTATCCGGGTCCGCATTCCAGAGCACGCCGTTCGGGTCCTTCTCCTTCACATCATCCGGATGCGGGCCGATGGCGCGCAGATCCGCGAGCCCCAGCTTGTCCTGCAGACGGTCGCGGTAGCGCAGCGTCTCACCGAATAGCTTGCCGGTGTTCAGAAAGAGAACAGGCGTCGTGGGATCGATTTCCGAGACCATGTGCAGCAGCACGGCGGATTCCGCCCCGAAGGAGGAAACCACGGCAATCTCGCCCGGAAAGGCCTTCTTGATCATAGCCTCAAGAAGATCCTGGCCAGTGAGGCCATCATAAATTTCGCGCAGCCGGTCCAACTCGCTGGAGGAGACGGTCTGCGTATCCATCGCTGCCGGGCGGCCTGCGGTCGCGGGCGTTTGCGCTGATGCGAGCGTCATTTGAGCCATCCTTTTTCCACGATATAGCGTTCCACATTCGCGCCGACTTCCTTGAGGCCAAGTCCTTCAGCTCGCCATTTCAGGCGCGCTTCGGCCACCTCATCCAGCCGGTCTGCCCATTCAGGGCCGAAAAGTCCTTCCAGATACTTTCTGATGTGCCGGGCCATGCCGGGCGCTTTGCCGCCCGTCAGCACCGCAAGCACCAGATCGCCCCGCCGCACCAGCGCCGGCACATGGAAGTCGCAGAGCTCAAGCTCGTCTTCCACATTCACCAGCGTGCCCGCGTCCCGGGCGATGGCGGCCAGCCGCCTTCCTTCTTCAATCGGCAGTCCGCCGACAAAGAGCACGCGCGCCGCGCGGATCGCTTCTTCATCAGCCTCCGCCGCTTCCGCCGCTTCCGCAAGCGGGCCGGAGGTTTCCGGACTGAAGACCCGCAAAGGACCGCCCGCCGCTCTGAGAAGCGCGAGCCGGTTCTCGCCCGCCCTCCCCGCGCCGACAAGCACTGTCGGGCATATCTCCAGCTTCAGACTGATCGGCAGCATAGGGCGGCGTCCTGGTCCTCTTGAGAGCAATGCCCTCATCATTGCACAAGGAGATAAGCTCTTTCCCTATATAATTCAATGAAAGAAAGTAAAATAGAACAAACAACACAAATACAATGTTGTTTTAGCTTCCGGCCGTTGCCGCGTGGCCGCTTTCAGCCAGAAATACCTCCAGAGCGGCCAGATCCGGCATGGAAGGCCCGGCACCCTGCCCCTGAACGGAAAGCGCAGCTGCAGCCGAGGCCCGCAAAACCGCCTGCTTCAGCGCCAGCCCGGCACTGAGCCCCACTGCAAGAGCCCCGGCAAAGCAGTCCCCCGCCCCGGTCGTATCCACCGCCTCTACGGGAAAAGCGGGAACATGAAAATGCCCATCCGCCTGGGCCGCGAGAACGCCCCGTCTGCCCAGCGTCACCAGAAACGCCTGATCGCCCCGTGCCCGGAGGCGCCCCGTGGCCTCCGCCAGCGCCTCCAGAGACGTCTCCGGGGTTACAGGCGCGCTTGAGAGCGCCGCCAGTTCCGTTTCGTTCAGAACCACGATATCGGCGAGCGGCACCAGGCCCAGCGCCTCCTGCCCCGTGGCCGGCGCCGTGTTGATCAGCGTCCGCGCCCCGGCTGCCCTCGCCCATTCGAAAAAGGCGCTGTTGGTCTCAGGCGGCGTTTCAAGCTGCGCGGCCGCCACATCTCCCTCCTGAAAGGGAAAAGCGCCTACATCCTCGGGCCGCAAATGGCCATTTGCCCCAGCGGTGACAATGATCGCGTTTTCGCCGCCCGCCACCGTAATGAGCGCAACCCCGGTGGAGACGCCCGCCACTTCTTTTACACGTGAAACATCGGCCCCAGCAGCCGCCAGCACCTCCCGCATTTCCAAACCGAAGGAATCCTGTCCCACCGCGCCGATCATGAGCGTTTCCGCCCCCAGACGGGCCGCCGCGATGGCCTGATTGGCGCCCTTGCCGCCCGGATATCGGGCGAAGTCCCCGCCCATAAGGGTTTCACCTGGCGCCGGAAAACGGGGGCTCGTGGCCACGAGGTCCATATTGATCGACCCGGCAATGACGACACGGCCCATGAGAACGCCCCCCTAACGCAACAGAAGGCGCAAGTTTACCGGCGGCGGGCCGCAGGGGCCAGCCGCTTGAGTCGTGCTTCAAAACAGGGGATCAGGAGATGGATTCGAAGTTGCGGATCTTGTCGGTGATGGAAACGGCGATTTTTTCGCCCTGCACCACGATCTCCCCGCGCGCGATGGGGACATTATTCGCCAGCACCCAGACTTCCTCGTCCTGATAGGCATCGAGCTCGATGACGGCGCCGCGGCCCATCTTCAAAAGCTGGTTGATGGGCATGCGGGAGCGGCCAAGGACCACCGAAATCTCGATATTGACCTTGTTTATTGCGGTAACGCTTTCCATAACTGCTTCTGCACTCATTCAAACAGGCTCCCGATGAGGGCCAGAATTTCATGCTCCGGTTGCCACAGGGTTAATCCGGCCTTTTCATCTCAGGAATCTTTTGCGCCCGGGAGGCGGATATGGAGGGCAATATGGAGCCCGAATGGAAAATCACCGACGCCCCCGTCCCTTACGAAGAGGCGCTGACCTTCATGGAGGCCCGGGCAGAGGCGATTGCCGCCGGAAAGGCCCCGGAACTCGTCTGGCTGCTGGAGCATCCCCCGCTCTATACGGCCGGCACAAGTTCGGACCCCGCCGACCTTTTGACCCCGGACCGCTTTCCCGTCTTCCAGACCGGGCGCGGCGGGCAATACACCTATCACGGCCCCGGCCAGCGGGTGGCCTATGTCATGCTGGACCTGAAACGCCGCACGCCGGATGTCCGCCTTTTCGTGCAGGCTCTGGAACGCTGGCTCATTGCCACCCTCGCCCGCTTCAACATCAAGGGTGAGATCCGGGACGGGCGTGTCGGCGTCTGGGTGCAACGGCCCGAACGCGGCGCGGATTGCGAAGACAAGATCGCCGCCATCGGGATACGCCTGCGCAAATGGGTGAGCTTTCACGGCATCAGCCTCAATGTGGACCCGGAGCTCGACCATTTCTCCGGCATCGTGCCCTGCGGCATTTCCCAGCATGGCGTGACCAGTCTCATCGATCTCGGCCAGCTCGTTTCCATGGCTGAAGTCGATATGGCACTGAAAGAATGCTTCGCCGAGGTGATCGGCCCGCCCCGTCTGATGCGCCGCGAGGACGCCTAAACCAGATAGCGCGAGCGGCCCGACATCAGCACGGCACCCGTGCCCGCGCATACGGCGGCAAACCAGAGCACACCGCCAACGAACGGCAATCCCGCCACGGCCCACAGCACAAGCGCACCGAGCGCCACCGCCAGCAGACGTCGCTGCTTCCCAAGATCGATATTGAAGGCGCCGACGAGCCCGGCCCCAACAAGATGGATCGACATAACCATGCCGAGCGCGAGCCCGGCCACATAAAGCAGCAGCAGCAGAACGGCCAGCGGCACCCCCACCACCGTAAGCGCGGCAAAAAGCGCGAGAACCGGCACGCCGATCAACCAGCCAATACCGTAAGCAACCGCCTGCACCGGTGCCTCCCGCCCGGCATCCTGCACCGCGCTCGTCCAGCCCGGGGCGAAAAGCCCGAGAATGGCCGCAAGAAACGCAAGAAACAGCGCCGAAGTAAAAGTGAGCTGAAAGAGCCGCCCGAAGCCGCGCCGCTGCTCACCCTGCTCTTTGTCATCCTCCGCGGCGGGACCATCGAGAATATGTGCGGAAATCTCTCCCGCGATCAGCGCATCGCGGTCGATCTCGGGTTCGGAGGTCACGAAGAACGAAAAGTCGCCGCCGATTTCCGCATCCGCGGCAAGTTCCAGCTCATCCGCCCAGATCGACACATCGCCGTCGATAGGGCCGTTGATCAGAACCCGCGCCGCCCGCGCTTCGAGATTGCCGCCGACATGCCCGTCAATGATCGCTGTGCGCCCGACAAGCAGCGCATCACCGTCCACTTCCGCGTCATTACCGATCACGATGTCATCGCCAATCGCCGTCAGGCTCCGGTCCACCGTCCCTGAAACCGACACATGTTTGCCGGTCAGATAGGTCCGCTCACCCGACTGCCATTCGAGCCCTTCATTCTCCTGTGCCAGAGCCGCTGCGGGAAACAGCAGGCCTGCGAAAAACAGGGCGAGACAAAACGGCAAAAAACGCATTCCGGCATCCTCTCTGATGAAGCTCAAGGCTGCGGCGCGGCGGCGGGGTTGTCAATGTCGCCGAGCCGCCCTTCCGTTCACATCACCATGAACGCAAAAAGCCCGGCAGGTTCCCCCGCCGGGCTTTTCGAAACATCAGTGACCAGGATCACTCGAATTCAAGAATGATCTCGTCCACCGCCAGGCTGTCGCCCGCCTTGCAGTTGATCTGCTGGATCACGCCGTCTCGCTCGGCGCGCAAGATGTTTTCCATCTTCATGGCTTCCACCACGGCAAGCGCTTCGCCTGCCTTCACTTCCTGGCCTTCTTCCACATTGATGGAAACAACCAGGCCCGGCATCGGGCAGAGCAGCAGCTTGGACGTGTCCGCTTCCACCTTCTCCGGCATGAACTGCGCAAGCTCATGCGCCCGACGCGTGCGCACGACGATATTTTCCGTCGAGCCGCGATAGGAGAGATTGTAGCCCTGCAGGCCGCGCGCCCGCTCCAGCTGCACGACGATGGGCTGGCCATCGATTGCGCCGCGGAAAACGCTCTGGCCCGGACGCCAGTTGCTCTGCACATGATGGCGGCTCTTCACTTCGCCTTCATCGGAAAGAATGGCGATCTCAAGCCCGCCGGTCGTTTCCTGTGCCTGAACACGCTGCGACCATTCCTTGCCGAAGGACACAACCCAGTCCGTGGGCAGAATGCGCTGGCGGTGCGGCAGCTGGTGCGAGATTTCCGTCGCCCGCTCCGCATGCAGTTCGTTGACGAAGGTTGCAACCAGCGAGAGCAGCTTGGCCCGCTCCGGCGTCATGTCCACCCCATGGAACCCTTCCGGATATTCCTCGGCAATGAAGCCCGTGGTCAGCGCCCCGGACCGGAAGCGCGGATGCTCCATGATCGCGCCAAGGAACGGAATGTTGTGCTGAATGCCCTCGATGCGGAACTGGTCCAATGCCTCGGACATGGCATCGATGGCCGCCTCGCGGGTCTCCGCATGGGTGCAGAGCTTGGCGATCATGGGGTCGTAATAGAGCGAGATTTCGCCGCCTTCGAAAACACCCGTGTCGTTCCGCACCGTGGCGCCGCCATGCACACCTTCCGCCGGGGGCTGATAGCGTACCAGACGGCCCGTGGAGGGCAGGAAGCTCCGGTAAGGGTCTTCCGCATAAATACGGCTTTCGATGGCCCAGCCCTTGAGCTTCACGTCCGACTGCTTGAGCGAGAGTTTCTCACCGGCCGCGATGCGGATCATGTGCTCAACAAGGTCGATGCCGGTGATGAGTTCCGTCACCGGGTGTTCCACCTGAAGGCGCGTGTTCATTTCGAGGAAGTAGAAGTTCTTGTCCTTGTCGACAATGAACTCCACCGTGCCCGCGCTGCGGTAATCGACGGCCTTGGCAAGCGCCACAGCCTGCTCACCCATTGCCTTGCGCGTGGCTTCATCGAGGAAGGGGCTCGGCGCCTCTTCGATCACCTTCTGGTTGCGGCGCTGAATGGAACATTCGCGCTCGCCCACATAGATGGCGTCCTTGCCGTCCGCCAGCACCTGAATCTCGATGTGACGCGGCTCTGTGACGAACTTCTCAATGAAGATACGGTCATCACCGAAGCTCGACTTGGCTTCCGAAACGGAAGAGTTGAAACCGTCCTTAACTTCCGATTCAGCCCAGGCAATACGCATGCCCTTGCCGCCGCCGCCGGCAGAGGCCTTGATCATCACTGGATAGCCGATGTCGTTGGCGATCTTCACCGCCTCTTCCGCATCCTTGATGACGCCGAGATAGCCCGGCACCGTGTTCACCTTGGCTTCATTGGCGAACTTCTTGGACGCGATCTTGTCGCCCATCACTTCGATGGCTTTGACATTCGGGCCAATGAAGGCAATGCCCGCCTTTTCCAGCGCTTCGGCGAACTTGGAATTCTCCGACAGGAAGCCATAACCCGGATGCACCGCTTCCGCGCCCGTCTGCTTGATGGCGTCCAGAATGTTCTCGATGATGAGATAGGACTGGTTGGATGGCGCCGGGCCGATCCGCACCGCCTCATCCGCCATTTCCACATGCAGCGCATCGCGGTCGGCATCCGAATAAACGGCAACGGTCTTGATGCCCATGCGGCGGGCGGTCTTGATGACGCGGCACGCAATCTCGCCGCGGTTCGCGATCAGAATTTTCTTGAACATATCGCCCCCTTACAACGGCAGGTTGTCGTGCTTCTTCCAGGGATTCTCGAGTTCCTTGTCGCGGAGAAGCGCAAGGCCCCGGGCAATCCTGGAGCGCGTGCCGTGAGGCATGATGACTTCGTCGATATAGCCGCGTTCAGCCGCAACGAAGGGGTTGAGGAAGCGGTCTTCATAGGTCTTGGTGTGCGCGGCAATCTTGTCCGCATCGCCAAGGTCCTGGCGGTGGATGATCTCAACCGCGCCCTTTGCGCCCATCACCGCAATCTCAGCGGTCGGCCAGGCATAGTTGAGGTCGCCGCGCAGGTGCTTCGAAGACATCACGTCATAAGCGCCGCCATAGGCCTTGCGCGTAATGACAGTGATCTTGGGCACCGTGGCTTCCGTGTAGGCGAAGAGCAGCTTCGCGCCGTGCTTGATGAGACCGCCATACTCCTGGCTCGTGCCCGGCAAAAAGCCCGGCACATCCACAAACGTGACGATCGGAATTTCGAAGCAATCGCAGAAGCGCACGAAACGCGCGGCCTTGCGGCTGGCATCGGAGTCGAGCACGCCCGCCAGCACCATCGGCTGGTTGGCGATGATGCCGACCGTGCGGCCTTCAATGCGCCCGAAACCCGTGATGATGTTCTTAGCAAAGCCTTCCTGAATTTCGAAGAAGTCTGCCTCGTCCACCGTCTTCAGAACCAGTTCCTTCATGTCGTAAGGCATGTTGGGGTTCTGCGGGATCAGCGTGTCGAGCGAATGCTCAATGCGTTCCGGATCATCGAAGAAGGGCCGCTCCGGCACGCCAGTCACATTGGAAAGCGGCAGGAAGTCGATCAGCCGGCGAAGCTGCGACATGGCAATGACGTCATTGTCCCAGGCGCCGTCCGCGACGGAGGATTTGGTGGTGTGGATGGACGCGCCGCCCAGCTCTTCCGCCGTCACGGTTTCATTCGTCACGGTCTTCACCACATCCGGGCCCGTCACGAACATGTAGGAGCGGTCGCGCACCATGAAGATGAAGTCGGTCATGGCGGGCGAATAAACGTCGCCGCCCGCGCACGGGCCCATGATGACGGAGATCTGCGGCACGACACCGGAGGCCATCACGTTCCGGGTAAAGACTTCCCCGTAACCGCCAAGCGCGTCCACGCCTTCCTGAATGCGCGCGCCGCCCGCATCGAAAAGGCCGATGACCGGTGCGCCGGTGCGGATCGCCATGTCCTGCACCTTGGTGATCTTGCGCGCATGAGCGCGGGAAAGAGAGCCGCCGAAAACGGTGAAGTCTTTCGCGAAGACGAAAATCTTGCGGCCGTTCACCGTGCCCCAGCCCGTCACGACGCCGTCACCCGGGATCTTGTTCTTCTCCATCCCGAATTCCTGGCAGTCATGTTCAACGAACATGTCGAACTCTTCGAACGACCCTTCATCGAGAAGCAGTTCGATACGTTCGCGGGCCGTCAGTTTTCCCTTTTCATGCTGGGAATCGATACGGCGCTGACCGCCGCCCATGCGGGCGACACTGCGGCGCTCTTCCAACTGGCGGACGATTTCTTTCATGGCGTCCCCTCACCTTTCTTTGACCAGAGCCGACCGGAAGCGCATATCGGACAGAATGATCCGAAATACCCGGAAAAGCTCAGAAAAGCTGCAAATTGGCGCCTTGAATAGCACCCACACAAAAGGATGACCACCCGCTTCTTGAAGCAGGTCCCATCCACCTGCCGAAGCGCGCGGAGACGCTGCGGAAAGCGCTGCCGATTTTATTCGGGCGCGCCGAGAAGCCGCAGGAATCGGCCTGTTTCGGCAAGTTCCGCCCGCCGCTGGGCCAGCCTTTGGGCGGCCTCGGCATCCTCGCCCCACTGCTCCGCCTGGAAGGCTTCATCAAGATGGGCGGCCTCGAAGGCCGAGGCGTCATCCACCCGGCCCCGGAGCACGGCGAGCCCCAGAATGAGCGATCCGAAGAGCGAAACGGCATTTTGAAGCCCGCTCAACGCAAAATCATCCAGCTCGGCCACGCGCACGCGCAGGCGCTCGAAAGCCTCAGGCGGCTGGGCGACCGGCAGAATGCCCGCCGTCACTGCAAGCCGGGCGCCATATTCCGCCTCCGCCCAGTCAAGCAGCGGCTGCCAGGCGGCATGCTGGCGGCGCGCAAGCGCCTCGGGAAACTCAGCCCGGTAACAAAGAAGGTCCGTATCTGCGAATTTCACTGTCTCATCGATCACCGCCGCGCGCTGCGGCTCGACACGGTCGATGGCGGTATTGGCAAGCCGGGTCAAAGGCATGGCGAAGGGATCGATATGCTCGCCCTGCCGCCCCCATTCCTCGGCCAGAGCCGTAGCCAAACCTTCCGTCGGCAGATAAAGAGATTTCCGCGCCGGCGTCTTCAGGCGGCGACCATCAAGCAGCACCGTAAACCCCTCATCGGCCGGCGCTGAAGCCGCTTCCTTGTAGAAGCGCTTCGGCAAGGGCGGCTTTTCCTGCTTGCCCGGATGCGGTTTGAAACGGTCTGCGGAAAGACCGCGGCCCAGTTCCTCATCCATCACACTCTCCAAATATCGTTGAGCGCGCCTTCAAGCTCGCCAAAATGACCGAGAACCGCATGGGCGCCTTCCCGCGAAAGCATCTCCGGCGCATGATAGCCCCAGGAAACGCCAAGTCCCGCCGCGCCCGCGCTGCGCGCCATGATCATATCGTAACTCGTATCGCCGATAACCACGGCATCTGCAGCAGAAACACCCGTTTCGAAAAGCGCCCGCTCCACCATGCCGGGATGCGGCTTGGAAGGCGCATCATCCGCCGTCTGCAGCGTCACGAAATAATTTTCCAGCCCGTGCAGAGCCAGAATGTTGCACAGGCCCTTCTGGCTCTTGCCCGTGGCGATACCGAGCAGCACGTCATCCTGATCCGCCAAAAGGTCAAGCGCCTCCAGCGTCCCCTCGAAAAGCGGCTCATGCAGGTCTTCCCGCCCGCGCAAGCCGCTGAAAGCATCGCGGTAGGCCTCCGTCACCCGCACCAGCACATCAGGCTCCGCCTTAGGCAGGAGAGTGCCAATCGCCTCATGCAAGGAGAGCCCGACGATGGAGAGCACCTTTTCACGCGGCAGCAGCGGCAGCTTGTTTTCCGTGAAAGCCACCCCCATGGCAGCCACGATCATGTGCTGGCTGTCCACCAGCGTGCCGTCACAGTCGAAGAGAACCAGCTTGAGGCCGCTCATACCGGAAGCTCCGCAAACGGATCACCATCATCATTCTTATCAAAACCGAAGAAGTCCCAGCCCCGCGCCATGTGCGGCGGCAGCGGCGCGACGCATTTAAGTCGTCCGCCGCCCGGATGCGCGATGTCGAGCGAGCGCGCATGAAGGTGCAGCTTGCGCTCGATCTCCCCGCCCGGATGGGCCTCCGCCCCGCCATACTTGCCATCCCCGGCAATCGGCGTTTTCAGCGCGTAAGCCGCATGCGCACGGATCTGATGTGTGCGTCCTGTCACCGGCATAAAGGCCGTCCAGGAAAGGCGCTGCGCCGCCTGCGCCACCACCGAAAAATGCGTCATGGCGTTCTTGGCTTCTTCATCGCCGAAATCCGCCGCATGCACCCGCTCGCGCCCCGGCCCGCCGAGTTTCGCCAGCGGCATCTTCACCGTGCCTTGCGCCGGGCGCGGCACACCGACCGTCAGCGCCCAGTAAATCTTCTGTGCATCCTTCTTCTTGAAGGCCCGGCCAAGCTGGGCTGCTGCCTTTGCCGTGCGGGCCAGCACCAGAACGCCGCTCGTATCCCTGTCCAGCCGGTGCACGAGGCGCGGGCGCTCCGGCGCATCGAATTTCAGCCCGTCCAGCAGCCCGTCGAGATGCCGCTCGGTCTTGGAGCCACCCTGCACGGCAAGTCCGGCCGGCTTGTTCAGCACGATGACATGCGCATCCTTGTAGAGCACAAGCTCCTGCACATAGCGCCGGTCAGCTTCGGAAGTCTTGGGCTTTGCAGGCTGGGGCTTGGGTGAAAGGTCGCCCAGCGGCGGCACACGCACCACCTGCCCTTCCTCAAGGCGCGTATTGCTTTTCGCGCGCCCGCCATCCACGCGCACCTGACCGGTGCGCAGAAGTTTTTCGAGACGGCCTTGCGTCAGCCCCGGGAAGCGGCGCTTGAACCACTTGTCGAGCCGCGCGCCATCATCACCCGCTTTCACTTCAATCTGTTCGACACCGCTCACGCAAACACCGCCCGCACAAGATAAAGCGCCGCGAAAAGGGCCGCGACGCAAAGCCCGAGCGTGCCGAACGCATAAAGCGCGGCATAAGCCATCTGCTTCTTTTCCATCAGGTTCGCGATCTCAAGCGAATAGGCCGAATAGGTCGTGAAGCCGCCCATCACACCCGTCACGAGAAAGGCGCGCATTTCCGGCGAAAGGTTCAGCTTGAGCGCGCTCGCCTCGACAATCACGCCGATCAGGAATGAGCCGATCACATTCACGCCCAGCGTGCCCCACGGGAAATTCGGCCCGAAGAGGCGGAGCGCCTGCTCTGCAAAAAGGTAGCGAGCCGAGGCGCCGACCGCGCCGCCCAGCGCCACCGAAAGAAGCATATTCACGTCTTTTTCTCCTGCCGCCGCTTCGCCCAATAGGCCAGCCGTTTGGCAATCTCCCGCTCGAACCCGCGCTCTACAGGCCGGTAGAAATGCCGCCGCGGCATCTCGTCGGGAAAATAGTTCTGACCGGAAAAACCTTCCGGCGTGTCATGGTCATAAACATAGCCCTCGCCATAGCCAAGCTCTTTCATGAGGCCCGTCGGGGCATTGAGAATATGCGCGGGCGGCGCCACCGAGCCTGTCTCCTTGGCCGACCGCATGGCCTGGCCATAGGCCTTGTAAGCCGCATTGGATTTGGGCGCGGTCGCCATGTAGAGCACAGCCTGGGCAATGGCGAGTTCCCCTTCCGGGCTGCCCAGAAAGTCATAGGCATCCTTCGCCCCAAGCGCGACGGCAAGCGCCTGCGGGTCCGCCAGGCCAATATCCTCGACCGCCATGCGCACCACCCGGCGCACGATGAAGAGCGGGTCTTCCCCGCCCGCCAGCATCCGCGCCAGCCAGTAAAGCGCGGCATCCGCATCCGATCCGCGCACGGATTTATGCAGCGCGCTGATGAGGTTGTAATGCCCCTCCCGCGCCTTGTCATAAAGCGGCGCCCGGCGCTGCACGAGGCGGATCAGTTCATCCGTCTCCACGGTTTCAGGCAGATCGAGCGCAAAAAGCTCCTCCGCCATATTGAGCAGGAAACGCCCGTCCCCATCCGCCATGGCGCGCAGTGAGGCGCGGGCTTCTTCCGTCAGCGGCAGATCGCGCCCTTCATAGGCTTCCGCCCGCTTCAAAAGCTCTTCCAGCGCCTCATCATCCAGCCGGTGCAGCACCAGCACCTGCGCGCGCGACAGCAAGGCGGCATTAAGTTCAAAAGACGGGTTCTCCGTCGTCGCCCCGATCAGCGTCACCGTCCCATCTTCCATCACGGGCAGAAAGCTGTCCTGCTGGGTCCGGTTGAAGCGGTGAATCTCGTCGATGAAAAGCAGCGTGCCCTTGCCGGAATGCCGCCGCGCCCGCGCCGCCTCGAACGCCTTTTTAAGGTCCGCAACGCCGGAAAAAATGGCCGACATCTGATGGAACTCGAGCCCCACATGGCCCGCCAGAAGCCGCGCCATGGTCGTCTTGCCCGTGCCGGGCGGCCCCCAGAGAATGATGGAGGAAAGATGCCTGGACGCCACCATCCGCCCAATCGGCCCTTCCGGCCCGATCAGATGGTCCTGCCCGACAATTTCCTCAAGCGTTTTGGGGCGCAGCCGGTCGGCCAGAGGCCGCGGGGCCTCTTCTTCCATGCCGGCTGCTTCAAAGAGTGAGCTCATGAGCCATATCTAGCACGGGAAAGCTGCCCGTGACACGGGGGACGGCACGGGCACTTAGCCGCGCACCGTGGCGGAAAAGACTTCCCCGCCCCGCTTGATCTTGAGGTCCCACTGCTCCCGGGCCCCGGCAACAAGACGCTTCAGCCCGTCCACATTGCTTACCTCGGTGCCGCTCACGGCGAGTATGATATCGCCCGGCCGGACACCAATGCGCTGCGCCGTACTGCCCCGCTGGACCTTGAGCACCACCACGCCCCGCGCGAAGGGATCGAGCCTCAGCTCATCGGCAAAGGCCGGCGAAAGATTGCCCACTGTCGCGCCGGAGAAAGGCTGGCGCCCGCCGAGATCCGTCACCTCACGGGGCGGATCTTCCGGCGGAAGTTCCAGCGAAAGCCGCGCCGCACCGCCCCGGCCCTTGCGCACATAATCCAGCTCGATCTGCCCGCCGACGCTTTTCGTGGCGAGCCTGTAACGCACACTTTGCGGGTCCAGCACCTCGCGGCCATCCACCTTGCGGATGACGTCGCCGATTTGAAGTCCGGCCCGCGCAGCAGGCCCGCCTTCATAAAGCTCCTGCACGAGCGCGCCGCCCGGCCGGTCGAGACCGAGGCTTTCGGCAAGATCAGACGTCACCGCCTGAAGACTGGCCCCCAGCCAGGGCCGCTTGACCGACCCGCCATCGATGGCCGACTCCACCACGGAGCGCACCATATTGGCCGGAATGGCAAAACCGATGCCGACGGAGCCGCCGGAGCGGGAGAAGATGGCCGTATTGATGCCGATCAACTCTCCGTCCATCGTCACCAGCGCGCCGCCGGAATTGCCGGGGTTGATGGCTGCATCCGTCTGAATGAAGAACTGATAATCCGAAACGCCCACTTGCGTGCGCGCCAGCGCCGAAACGATACCGCTCGTCACCGTTTGCCCCACTCCGAACGGGTTGCCGATGGCGAGAACCAGATCGCCTACTTCCACCGTGTCAGAATCCTTGAATATGAGCGTCGGCAGACGCTCCCCTTCAGGGTCAATCCTCAAAATGGCGAGGTCCGTGCGCTCATCCGCCAACACCAGCTCCGCATCGAACTCGCGCCTGTCGGACAAGGCAACCGTGAAGCTCTCCCCGCCTTCGATCACATGGTTGTTGGTGACGATGATCCCGTTTTCCCGCACAATCACGCCCGAGCCGAGCGACTGCTGCACCCGCTCCCGCGGCACACCAAAGCTGAACCGGTCCCCGAAAAAGCGCTGAAAGAAGGGGTCGTTGAAAATAGGTGACGGGCGCTCTTGCACCACACGCTTTGAATAGACGTTCACCACGGCAGGCGCGGCCTTTTCCACCACAGGCGCATAGGAAAGCTGAACCTCCGCCCTGGAAGACGGCACCACGCGACCGCTTTCCGCCCGTGCGCTCAGCGGCGTGAAAAACAACGCCGCAATCAAAAGAACCGCCGTCACGCTCATCCAGAAGAGCGCCGCCCCCTGTTCTGACATCATCTCACCTGTCATCGCCCCGCGCCCCGGCCGGAGCCGGCCCGGCTGGACAGCTCCTCTGGCGGTCCATTTTGGCAAATTGCGAAGACGGGGCAAGAAGCTATTCGGCAACAAGTTCATGACGCATCCATTGAAAAGAAGATCACAGAAGCAAAGAAAAAGGGCAGAGGCGACGGCCCCTGCCCTTTTTGAACTTAATCTAGCCGCGCATGATACGCGCAGGGCTTACGCCGCGTCGTCTTCGTCCATGAGCACGGGACCGGAGTCCTGGCCCTTGGCGGTTTCATCGCGGTCGACGAACTCGATCACTGCCATCGGCGCGTTGTCGCCATGACGGAACCCGGCCTTCAGAACGCGCGTATAGCCGCCCTGACGTTCCTTGTAGCGCGGGCCCAGCTCGTCAAAGAGCTTGGCGGCCCACTTCTGGTCCGGAAGCTGCGAATAGGCCTGACGGCGGGCGTGAAGATCGCCGCGCTTGCCGAGCGTCACCAGCTTTTCCACGTAAGGGCGAAGTTCCTTCGCCTTCGGCAGAGTGGTCACGATCTGCTCGTGCTTGATCAGCGCCACAGCCATATTGGCAAGCAATGCCTTGCGGTGGCTGGCGGTTCTATTGAGCTTGCGGCCGGCTTTACCGTGGCGCATGACTGTCTCCCAATTCTCAAATACGGCGCCTCACGGCGCGGTCACATCAATAATGGTCTTCGAAACGCTTGGCCAGATCGTCGATATTTTCCGGCGGCCAGTTCGGCACTTCCATACCGAGATGCAGGCCCATCTGCGCCAGAACTTCTTTGATCTCATTCAGCGACTTGCGGCCGAAATTCGGCGTGCGGAGCATTTCTGCTTCCGTCTTCTGAATGAGGTCGCCGATATAGACGATGTTGTCGTTCTTCAGGCAGTTTGCCGAGCGGACCGAAAGTTCCAGCTCGTCCACCTTCTTGAGCAGCGCCGGGTTGAATTCGAGTTCCGGACGGCGCTCTTCGACAACGGCTTCCTTCGGTTCGTCGAAGTTGACGAAGACCTGAAGCTGGTCCTGCAGAATGCGCGCTGCATAGGCAAGCGCATCATCCGGCGACAGCGAGCCATCGGTCTCGATCTGCATCGTCATCTTGTCGTAGTCGAGCACCTGGCCTTCACGGGTGTTTTCCACCTTGTAGGACACGCGCGTGACCGGGCTATAGAGGCTGTCCACGGGGATCAGACCAATCGGCGCATCTTCCGGGCGGTTCCGCTCGGCAGGCACATAGCCTTTGCCCATGTTGACCGTGAATTCCATACGGATTTCAGCGCCATCATCCAGCGTGCACAGCCCGTGGGACGGATCGAGAATATCGATATCCGACCCGGCGTCGATGTCGCCCGCCGTCACGATGCCGGGGCCCGTTTTCACGAGGCTCATCCGCTTCGGACCTTCCGCATGCAGCTTGAGCGGCATCTTCTTGATGTTCAGAATGATGTCGGTCACGTCTTCACGCACACCTGCGATCGACGAGAACTCATGCAACACACCGTCGATATGCACGGCCGTCACCGCCGCGCCCTGCAGCGAAGACATGAGAACGCGGCGCAGCGAGTTGCCGAGCGTCATGCCGAAGCCACGCTCCAGCGGCTCTGCAACCACCGTTGCTTGGCGCTTCGGATCGTGACCGGCCTGCACTTCGAGCTTCGCCGGCTTGATCAGTTCTTCCCAATTCTTCTGGATCACTTGTGCAACCTCGTGCCGTTTCTCGGGGTATCGGCGCCTACTCCAGCAGCCGCAGCCGCTATGGCCGAATTCCGCGCGCCCGGCGGGCGCACGGGTTTAACTGTTACACGCGCC
>Ga0207828_100148_pt1 | contig 69503 bp, 63 predicted proteins | sample TtaePargueraPR_11_FD_187276 | JGI IMG/M metagenome (GOLD analysis project Ga0207828, IMG submission 187276) | Aerobic enrichment media microbial communities from Bioluminiscent Bay, La Parguera, Puerto Rico - Tt and P2 (3) (SPAdes) | ecosystem: Environmental > Aquatic > Marine > Unclassified ... | reverse complement strand
CAGGCCGCAAATCGCGGCGCGGCCTGCCGCTATCCGTCAGGCTCCGACCCTCAGGCCATGTGCATGTAAACGGCGCGCTCGTGGCTGAAGGCCTTGAAGCCGAAATAGCCGTGATAGCTGCCCATGCCGCTCTGGTTGACGCCGCCGAAGGGCAGGTTGTTCTCGAGGTAATGCGAGAACACGCCGTTCACGGTCACGCCGCCCGACGAGGTGCGGCTGAGGACCTTTTCGACATTCGCCTCGTTAGGGCTGAACACATAGAGCGCCAGCGGCTTGTCGTGCGCTTCGATATAGCCGATCGCCTGGTCGAGATTGTCGTATGTCATCACCGGCAGCAGCGGCGCGAAGATCTCGTCCTGCAGGATCGTCATCTGCGGCGTCACATCGGTCAGCATGGTCGGGTGGACCGTCAGGTCCTCCTCGTCGAAAGTGCCGCCCACGGCCACGGTCGCGCCCTTGGCCACGGCATCGTCGAACATGCCCTTCACGCGCTTGAAATTGCCTTCATTGACGACCTGCGCGATGGCTTCCTTCTTGAAGTGGCCATCCTCGGCGATGAGGTTCTTCTCGACATTCGCCTTGAAGGCTTCGACCAGCGGGCCCTTCTGCTCTTCCTTCACGAAGACATAGTCCGGGCAGATGCAGGCCTGGCCGCCATTGAACTGCTTGGCGCCCGCCAACGCCGCGCCGATCGCTTCCACATTGGCGCCCTCGTCGATGATCACGGGCGACTTGCCGCCCAGCTCCAGCGTCACCGTGGCGAGATGCTTGGCCGCGGCGGCCATCACGATCTTGCCGACGCGCGTGCTGCCGGTGAAGAAGATGTGGTTGAAGGGCTGTTCCAGCAGCGCTTCTGCCACGCTGACATCGCCTTCGAACAGGGCGACCTCGTTCTCCTCGAACACTTCCTCCACGATCAGCTTGGCGATCCTGGCGGTGGCCGGGCAGAGGTCGGTCAGCTTGACCATGCAGCAATTGCCGGCAGCGACCGCCGCCGCGAGCGGGCCGAAAGTCAGGCCGAGCGGGAAGTTCCACGGGCCGAGGATCAGGCACACGCCGCGCGCTTCATAGACGATCTTCGCCTTGTCTTCCGGATTGGTGGAAGGCGTGACCTCGGTCGGCTTCATCCACTCGTCGAGATTGTCGATATTGCGCTGGATGTTGGCGGTGATGTTCATCACCTCGGTGACGCGGATCTCGCCCTCGGGCTTGCGCGTATCTTCCTGCACGGCGGCCACGATATCGTCGGCATGGGCCCCGATCGAGGCTTTCAGCTTGGCGAGCTTGGCCTTGCGGGTTTCGGCGCTCGACGCCTTCACATCCCACTGATGCTCCTGCTGCAGGGCGAAGATGCGCTCGATTTCCTGGGACAGATCGGCGGCTGTTGGGGTGGTGCTGGACATGGGGACTTCCATCTATGGTCTAACCGGGTTTGGCGGCCTTCTAGAGGGTCGGGCGGCCGCAAGACAAGGCCGCTCTTGGGGCTGCCCTCAAGGCCGGTCTTGCCGCCCGGCGCGGCTTTGGGCCGGGTCATTTCCATTTGCCGGCCCAGCGCCTAGAGTCGGAGCATAAATGGGAGAATTGCCGATGAAACTGGGGCCACTCAACCATGTCGGCGTGGCCACGCCTTCTATCGCCGACAGCATCGCCTTCTGGCGCGACGTCATGGGCGCAACCGCGATCCAGAAGCCGTTCGACATGCCCGAACAGGGCGTGCGCGTTTGCTTCGTCGATACGCCCAATTCGCAGGTGGAACTGCTCGAGCCGCTGGGCGAGGATTCGCCCATCGCCGGCTTCCTGGCGCGCAATCCGGCGGGCGGGCAGCATCATCTCTGTTTCGAAGTGCCCGATATCGAGGCGGCGCGCAGCGAGTTCGAAAGCGGCGGCAAGCGCATCCTCGGCCCCACGCGGATCGGCGCGCATGGCACACCGATCTTCTTCGTCCATCCCGGGGACATGGGCGGCGTGCTGACGGAGATCATGGAAACGCCGGAAAAGCCGAGCGACGAAACCAGCCAATTTGCCTGGGCATAGCGAAGGGCTAACACCTCCCCATGACTGACAAGACCGATTGGCGCGAAAAGGCGGCGAAGGAACTCAAGGGCCGCGACGCGACCTGGCACACGCCCGAAGGGATCGCGGTGCAGCCGCTCTACACGGCCGAGGATGCGCCCGCGGAGGGCCCCGGCCTGCCCGGCCTGCCGCCCTTCACCCGCGGCCCCTATGCCAGCATGTATACCGGCCGGCCGTGGACCATCCGCCAATATGCGGGCTTCTCCACCGCCGAGGAAAGCAACGCCTTCTATCGCCGCAACCTCGCCGCCGGGCAGAAGGGCCTCTCGGTCGCTTTCGATCTGGCCACCCATCGCGGCTACGATTCCGATCATCCGCGCGTGCATGGCGATGTCGGCATGGCCGGGGTCGCGATCGACACGGTGGAGGACATGCAGATCCTGTTCGACGGCATTCCGCTCGACCAGATGAGCGTTTCCATGACGATGAACGGCGCGGTGATCCCGGTGATGGCCTTCTATATCGTCGCGGCGGAGAAGCAGGGCGTTTCGCAGGACCAGCTCAGCGGGACCATCCAGAACGACATCCTCAAGGAGTTCATGGTCCGCAACACCTACATTTATCCGCCCGAACCGAGCATGCGGATCGTCAGCGACATCATCGCCTACACCAGCGAGCACATGCCGCGCTTCAACTCGATCTCGATCAGCGGCTATCACATGCACGAGGCCGGAGCGACGGCGGTGCAGGAACTGGCCTTCACCATCGCCGACGGCAAGGAATATGCGAAGCGCGCCGTGGCCGCCGGGCTCGATCTGGACGCCTTCGCGCCGCGGCTGAGCTTCTTCTTCGGCATCGGCATGAACTTCTTCATGGAAGTCGCCAAACTGCGCGCCGCGCGCACGCTGTGGTTCCGGGTGATGGACGGACTCGGCGCACAGAACGACAAGTCGAAAGTGCTGCGCACCCATTGCCAGACATCGGGCGTGTCGTTGCAGGAGCAGGACCCCTACAACAACGTTATCCGCACCACCGTGGAAGCGCTTGCGGCCGTGCTCGGCGGCACGCAGAGCCTGCACACCAATGCGCTGGACGAGGCGCTGGCCCTGCCCACCGATTTCTCCGCCCGCATCGCCCGCAACACCCAGCTCGTGCTGCAGGAGGAAACCGGGATCACCAATGTTATCGATCCGCTGGGCGGCAGCTATTATGTCGAGGCGCTGACGGCGAAGCTGGTCGAGGACGCCTGGGCGCTGATCGAGGAAGTCGATGCGCTGGGCGGGATGACCGAAGCGGTCGCCAGCGGAATGCCCAAGCGGCTGATCGAGGAAGCTGCTGCCGCCAAGCAGGCCCGCGTGGATCGCGGCGAGGATGTGGTGGTGGGCGTCAACAAATATGCGCTGGACGAGCATTCGCCGATCGACACGCTGGCAGTGGACACGGCCAAAGTCCGCGCGGGCCAGATCGCGCGCATCGAGAAGGCGCGCAGCACGCGAGACGAAGCGGCGTGCAAGGCAGCGCTTAAGGCGCTGACCGAGGGCGCTGGCGGCAGCGGCAATGTGCTGGCGCTGGCGGTGGAATGCGCGCGGGCGGATGCGACGCTGGGCGAGATATCCGCCGCGATGGAGCAGGTGTTCGGGCGCCACGATGCCACGCCGCATCCGGTGAAGGGCATTTACGGCCCGGCCTATGCCGGCGATACCCGCTATGCGCAGGTGATCGAAGGCGTCGAGGCCGTCACCCACCGGCTCGGCCGCAAGCCGCGCATCATGGTCGCCAAGATGGGGCAGGACGGGCACGATCGCGGCGCGAATGTGATCGCCAGCGCCTTCGCCGATATGGGCTTCGACGTGATCTCCGGCCCGCTGTTCCAGACGCCCGAGGAAACCGCGCAGATGGCCATCGCGCAGGGTGCGGACGCCATCGGCGCCAGCTCGCTCGCCGCGGGGCACAAGACATTGATCCCCGAACTGATCCGGCATCTGCGCCAAGCCGGGCGCGCGGATATCAAGGTAGTCGCGGGCGGTGTGATCCCGCCGCAGGATTACGACTTCCTGCGCGAAGCCGGCGTGCAGGGCATTTACGGCCCGGGCTCCAACGTGGTCGAATGCGCGGCGGACATGCTGCGGCTTCTCGGCCACAATATGCCGCCCCTCGATGAGGCGGCCGAGTGACCGCGGATTATCGCGATCCGGTCGACTATTACCGCACCCATGCGGAGGCTTTCGATGCCACCCGCTCGCGCGATCTGGCCGAACGGGGCTGGCTCGACGCATTCCTTGCCGAACTGCCGGAGGGCGGCACGGTGCTCGATGCCGGCTGCGGCACTGGTGATCCACTGGCCTCCTACATCGCCGAGCGCGGTTTCCGGCTGACCGGGATCGATTCCACGCCGGCCTTCCTCGCCCTCGCGCGGGAACGCGTGCCGCAGGGCGAGTTCGTCGAAGGCGACCTGCGGGATTTCGATCTGGGCCGGCAATTCGACGGCATCCTCGCCTGGGACAGCTTCTTCCACCTATCCGTCGCCGAACAGCGCAAATGCCTCGCCCGCCTCGCCGCACACGCCAGGCCTAGCGCGGTGCTGATGTTCAATTCCGGCGGGGATGAAGGCGAGGCGATCAATCCGCTATTCGGCGAGAACCTCTATCACGCGAGCCTGTCGCCCGCGGAATATCGCGCGATCCTGCGCCAGCACGGCTTCGCCATCTTGCACCACGCGGAAAGCGACCCGTCCTGCGGCGGGCGGACGATCTGGCTGGCGAAGCGCAACGCCGCCCGGGCCAGCACGCTCGGCTTCTCGGTCGAGGAATTGCTTCCAAGGGCGCGCGGCGGCGGGGCGCTGAAAATCGGGCTGGCGAAGCTGTCCGAAGCGGAGTGGTTGCAGCCCTCGCCCGATCTCACGGCACGCGCCCAAACCTTCGACGCGCATCCCGAAAGCGTGCAGCTTACGCCGGAAGCGGAGGCGCCGGCGCGCGAACTCGCGGCCATGCGCGGCGTCACGGGCGGCCTCGAAGGCGCGGCCCGCTCGGCATGGGAGGACATGTGCCTGCTCCTGCCGCGCGAGGGCGAGGATATCTACCGCCTGATCGGCGCGGCGGTGGCCTTTCCGACCGACTGGAATCCGGCCGACAAGATGGGCCTCCCGCTCGCTTCGCTGCACGGCACGATCCACGGTTACGAGGACCAGCTCGCCAGCGGAGTCGATCGCTTCATGACCCGGCTCAAGCCCGGTGCGATCTATGGCCGCTGCAACTGGTTCGTCAGCCCCACGCCCGCATTGCGGTGGATCGCGCAGGGGCCGCCCGAGCAGGAATTCGCCCATGTCACGGCGGACAATGCGGGCGGGACCCTGTTCATCCGCTCCGAGCGCCAAACCCTGCGCCGCCTGCCGCAAACCGGCGCAGTCCTGTTCACCATCGGCGTCTATGTCTCACCTCTCGGCGCATTGTCGCCCGCCAATATCGCGCGCATGGCCAAGGCGCTCGCCACGATCCCGCCGGAGGAAGCCGAGCGGCGCGGGGCCGCACATTTCGCACCGGCCCTGCAGGCCTATGCCGCACGCCACGGGCACGCTATCGAGGATGCTGCATGACCGATATTCGAAATGACTGGACCCGCGAAGAAATCGCGGACCTCTTCGCCCTCCCCTTCACCGAATTGCTGTTCCGCGCGGCTGAAACGCATCGCCGGCATCACAGGCCCGACGAAGTGCAGCTCTGCACGCTGCTTTCGATCAAGACCGGTGGCTGCCCGGAGGATTGCGGCTATTGCTCGCAAAGCGCCCATGCCGAAAGCGGGGTGAAGGCCACCAAGCTGATGGGCGTGCAGGAAGTGCTGCAGCGCGCGGCACAGGCGAAGGATGCGGGCAGCCAGCGTTTCTGCATGGGCGCCGCATGGCGCAACCCCAAGGACCGCGACATGCCGGCGATCGTCGAGATAGTGAAAGGCGTGCGCGAGATGGGGCTGGAAACCTGCATGACGCTGGGCATGCTGACGCCCAAACAGGCCGACATGCTCGCCGAGGCCGGGCTCGATTACTACAACCACAATATCGACAGCAGCCCCGAATATTACGAGCGAGTGATCTCCACCCGGACCATGGCGGACCGGCTCGACACGCTGCAGAACGTGCGCGATGCGGGGATCAACGTGTGCAGCGGCGGGATCGTTGGCATGGGTGAAACGCGCGAGGATCGCGTCGGCTTCATCCACACGCTCGCCACGCTCGAACGCCACCCGGAAAGCGTGCCCGTGAATGCGCTGGTGCCAGTCAGGGGCACGGTGCTCGGCGACATGCTCGCCGATACGCCGATGGCGAAGATCGACGACATCGAATTCGTCCGCACGGTTGCCGCGGCGCGGCTGACCATGCCGCTGTCCATGGTACGCCTCTCGGCGGGTCGCGAGTCGATGTCCGAAGCGACCCAGGCGCTGTGCTTCCTCGCCGGGGCCAACAGCATCTTCACCGGCGACAAGCTCCTCACCGCTCCGAATGCGGGCGACGACAGCGACGCGGCGATGTTCGCCCGCCTAGGCCTGCGCGCGATGGCCGGCGAGGAACCAGCGCGCGGGAAATGCATGAAGGTGCTGGCAGAGTGATGTGGGCCAGTCTCCTCTACATGACACAAGCCGCCACGTCACCGGCCGAGCAAGTGATATCGGAGTATGTCGATGCTCTGGTGGAGTGGGAGCAAGAAAATCCCGGTTCCGAGCCCCCTTATCCCGGCTGGAATTGCGATGATCCTATGCAGCAGCAGGAGATGAACTGGTGCGCGCAGCAGGACTTCGTCAAGGCGGACGCGGCGCTCAATGCGCAGTGGCAGGCGACCGCCGCCCAGATGAAGCATCGCGAGATGATGTATGATCATTCGCATGAAAGCAGGCCGGGCTATTTCGAAGTGTTGCTCGCCGCGCAGCGCGCCTGGCTCGCATATCGCGACCAGCATTGCGCGACCGAGGGCTATCTCGCGCGCGGCGGATCGCTGGAGCCCCTGCTGGTCGCCACCTGCAAGACCGCGCTGACCAAGGAACGCACCCAGCAGCTATACGATATCGAGGTGTGGCCCGAATGAAGAGCCTGCTATGGCCCGGCCAAAGCGAGATTGCGAGGCCGGGCTGACGCAGGCCACGGGGAGGAAAAGATGAGCGATACCGAACGGCAGAATATCGAAACGCTGGCGATCCATGCAGGCACAGCGCCCGATCCCAGCACCAAAGCGCGGATCACGCCGATCTATCAGACGGCGAGCTATGTGTTCGACGATGTCGACCACGCGGCGCGGCTGTTCGGCCTGCAGGAATTCGGGAATATCTATACCCGCATCATGAACCCCACCAATGGGGCGCTGGAAGGCAAGATCGCGGCGATGGAAGGCGGCGCGGCGGCGCTGGGCGTGGCATCGGGCCATGCCGCGCAGTTCATCACATTCCACACGTTGATGGAGCCGGGCTGCGAGATCGTGGCCGCGAAGAAACTCTATGGCGGATCGCTCAACCAGCTCGGCCAGAGCTTCCTCAAGATGGACTGGCACACCAAATTCGTCGATGCCGACGATCCGGCCAATATCGCCGCCGCCATCACCGACAAGACGCGCGCCGTCTTCATCGAGAGCCTCGCCAATCCGGGCGGCGTGGTGCAGGACATCGAGGCCATTGCGAAGGTCGCCCACGATGCCGGCGTGCCGCTGGTGGTCGACAACACGCTGGCGACGCCGATGCTGTGCCGGCCGATAGAACATGGCGCCGACATCGTCGTCCATTCGGCCACCAAGTTCCTGAACGGACACGGCAATTCCATCGGCGGGCTGATCGTGGATTCGGGCAAGTTCGACTGGACGGCGAGCGACAAATTCCCGACCATGACCCAGCCCAACGCTTCCTATCACGGTGCGGTGTTCACCGAAGCGGTGGGGCCGATCGCCTTCATCATCGCCGCGCGCGTGCTCGGCCTGCGCGATCTCGGCCCGGCCATGGCGCCGATGAACGCCTTCCTCGCTTTGACCGGCATGGAAACGCTGGCGCTGCGCATGGAGCGGCATTGCAGCAATGCGCTGGCGCTGGCGCAGTGGCTGGAAGCCCATCCCAAGGTGGACTGGGTTTCCTATGCCGGGCTGCCCGGCAATCCCTATCACGCGCTCGCCCAGCGCTATCTCGGCGGCAAGGGCGGCGCGGTGTTCACCTTCGGCCTCAAGGGCGGTTACGATGCGGGCGTGACACTGGTTTCCTCGGTCAAGCTGTTCAGCCACCTCGCCAATATCGGCGACACGCGCTCGCTGATCATCCACCCGGCCAGCACCACGCATAGCCAGCTGGAAGGCGAGGAACTGGTTCAGGCAGGCGCCGGGCCGGACGTGATGCGCGTCTCGGTCGGCATCGAGCATATCGACGATATCATCGCCGATATGGCGCAGGCGCTGGAGCGGGTTTGAGGCGCGGCATGTTCTCCAAGATCCTCATCGCCAATCGGGGCGAAATCGCCTGCCGCGTGATCCGCACCGCGCGGCGCATGGGGATCGCCACGGTCGCCGTCTATTCCGATGCCGATGCACGCAGCCCGCATGTCGCGCTGGCGGACGAGGCCGTGCATATCGGCCCCGCCCCGGCTGCGGAGAGCTACCTGCTGCCAGACAGGATCATCGCCGCCTGCAAGCAGACGGGAGCGGAGGCGGTCCATCCCGGCTATGGCTTCCTGTCCGAACGGGCGAGCTTCGTCGAGGCGCTGGAAGCCGAGGGCATCGCCTTTATCGGCCCGCCCGCAGGGGCCATCGCCGCGATGGGCGACAAGATAGAAAGCAAGAAGCTCGCCGCCGCTGCAGGCGTGAACACGGTGCCCGGATCGGATGGCGCCATCGCCGATACGGAACAAGCTTTATCCGAATCAAACCGTATCGGTTATCCAGTTATGATGAAGGCCAGTGCCGGCGGCGGCGGCAAGGGCATGCGGCTCGCCTGGAACGACACCGATGTGCGCGAAGGCTTCGAGGCTACGCAGCGCGAGGGGCTGCACAGTTTCGGCGACGACCGCGTGTTCATCGAGAAATTCATCGAGAGCCCGCGCCATATCGAGATCCAGATCCTCGGCGACCGGCACGGCAATATCCTCTATCTCAACGAGCGCGAATGCTCGATCCAGCGCCGCCACCAGAAGGTGGTGGAGGAAGCCCCCTCGCCCTTCGTCAAGCCGGAAATGCGCCGCAAGATGGGCGAGCAGGCGGTCGCTCTGGCCAGGGCGGTGGATTATTTCTCGGCCGGCACGGTGGAACTGATCGTCAGCGGCGCGGACCCTACCGGCGACAGCTTCTACTTCCTCGAAATGAACACCCGCCTGCAGGTCGAACACCCCGTGACCGAAGCGATCACCGGCATCGATCTTGTCGAGCAGATGATCCGCGTAGCGGCGGGCGAGAAGCTGCCTTTCACGCAAGAAGACATCGGCATCGACGGCTGGGCGATCGAGAACCGTGTCTATGCCGAGGACCCCTATCGCGGCTTCCTCCCCAGTATCGGGCGGCTCGTCCGCTACCGGAATCCCACGCCCGACGCGCCGGAGGAATGGAGCGCGCGCGGCCCCGACAATATCCGCGTTGATGACGGCGTGGCCGAAGGCGGCGAAGTGTCGATCTTCTATGATCCGATGATCGCCAAGCTTATCACCTGGGGCGAGACCCGCGAGGAAGCGGCGGATTTGCAAGTGCAGGCGCTCGATGCCTTCCGCATCGAAGGGCCCGGCCATAATGTCCACTTCCTTTCGGCGCTGATGCAGCATCCGCGTTTCCGCGCCGGCAAGCTCACAACCGGCTTCATCGCCGAGGAATATCCCGAAGGCTTCACCGGCGCGCCTGCCTCGGCGGAACTGATGCGCGGCCTTGCGGCGATTGCCGGCGTGATCGCCACCGTCCGGTCCGACCGCGCGCGGCGCATCAGCGGCCAGATCGACGGCAGCCCGCCCCCGCCCTTCGACTGGCGCGTGCAACAGGGCAGCGAGCAATGGGAGGTCACCATCCGCGAGGAGGACATCCTCGTCGATGGCGAAGCGATCGAATTGTCGCTCGAATATACGCCGGGCGACTGGATGGTGGCGGCCGAGCTGGGCGAGGAAGAGCTGATTGTGCAGGTGGAGCCCACGCTGCTGGGAATGGCGCTTGCCACGCGTGGGGCACGGCACGGCTTCACCGTGCTGCCGACGCGCATGGCCGAGCTTGCCGGCCACATGATCGAGAAGATTCCGCCCGACCTTTCGCGCTTCCTGATCTGCCCGATGCCGGGCCTGCTGGTGAGCCTGCATGTGGCCGAGGGCGATGCGGTCGAGATCGGTCAGCCACTCGCCACTATCGAGGCGATGAAGATGGAAAATATCCTCCGCGCCGAGAAATCGGGCACGGTCGCCACGATCTCCGCGCAGGAGGGCGACAGCCTGGCGGCGGATACAGTTATCCTGGAGCTGGACTAACTAGCCAGCGCGGCCTCGGCCCGCGCGAGATCTTCCGGCGTATCGACGTCGAGCAGCGTGCCCGGCGGGGCCTCGATCAGCGCCACGCTGTCGAGCGAGGCCAACAGCGGGCCTGCGCCGCGATCCCCGGTCAATCGGGCGAGCTTCGGCAGCAGCGCCGCGGGGAACAGCGCCGGGACGCCGGGTCGGCCATCGGCATGGTGGACCGCCGCCGGAGTCTGTGCCGCCGCCAGCTTGCCGATCAGCGCCGATGTCACCAGAGGCATGTCCGCCAGCAGGACCAGCAGCGCAGGATCGCCGCGCTCCATGGCCCGGCCCGCAGCAATGGCCAGCGACGTGCCGAGCCCCTGTTCGGGCGCGGGATTGACCAGCAATTCCCAGCCTTCGGCGTTTGCCGCGAAGCCGGGCGCATCCGGTCCGACGACCAGGCTCCCCGGCGCCAGACCGGCTGAGGCCACGGCATCGAGCACCCTGCGGCCGAGCGGCTTGCCCGCGCACAGTGCATCGAGCTTGCCGCCACCGAAACGCGTGGCCCCGCCTGCCGCCAGCACCGCGACATGCGGCGCCTCAGCCATGCGGGTGCAGCGCCTCATATTCGCCGACGACCTGCGCCAGCACCGAGAGCGCGAGCACGGAAGGCTCCCGGCTGCGCTGGATCAGGCCGACCGGACTGCTGATGCGCGCAAGTTGCGCGGGCGTGGCGCCGCCATCGGCGAGCCGCTCCAGCCGCATTTCGCGCGCTTCGGCCCCGCCCTGCGCACCGATATGGAAGGCCGGCGTGTCCAGCGCCCATTCGAGCAGCGCCTGCTCCCACTCGTGATCGTGGAACAGCAGGATCACGGCGGTCCATGCGTCCACGGCGATCCCCGCGGGCCTGCGACCGAGCGAGAGCGCCGAAGGATCATCCTTGCGATAGGCCTCGACCTCGATCCCGGCGGCCGGGGCGAGCGTGGCCAGCGCTTCCAGTTCCGGCCCCTCGCCGAACAGGGCAAGCCGCATGGCGGGGATGTAGCGCCGTTCCTGCAGCAACCCCTGCCCCGCCGCCAATGGCAGCACCGCCGGGCCGCGAGCGTCGAGCCGGTCGGCCGCCTCGCGGCAGGCCGCGCGATCGGGCGATGGGTCGATCAATATGTCGAGCCCGCTGCCACAGGGCAGGCGGAAGTCGATCAGCGGCGATCCCGCGCCGAAACGGCGGACCGCAGGCCCGCTGCCGCGCGCTTGCGCGATCTCGCTCGCCAGCTGCTTTTCCAGGCAACCATCGGCAAGGCTGCCGGTGATCGCGCCATCGGGATGCACGGCGAGCTGCGCGCCCAGCCGGCGGGAGAAGCTGCCTTCGATGCCGACGATGGTGCACAGGCCCACACCGGGCTCGCGGGCGGCGCGCAGGGCCGCGCGGTCATCGGTGCGGCCCGGTCGGGTCATGGGTTCAAGCGTGGCCATCAGCAGCACATTTAGGGCTCTTCGCGCCGATAGCCAGCATTGGCCGCTTGCCGAGGGACAGCCTGCCGCCATAGGATCGCCATGCGAGGGCCGCGCAAAGCGGCTCTCAGGGGGAAGAGGGGACAATTGCCATGAGACGAATGAAGCTGTTCGCGACGTGCGCCGCAATGGCGCTGGCGGCGCCTGCCGCCGCGCAGGCGCAGGATTGCGACCGGGACTGCCTGATCGATCTGGCCGACGATTATGTCGCGGCGTTGGTCGCGCATGATCCTTCCGCCGTGCCACTGGCGGGCGATGTGAAGATGGCGGAGAATATCGAGGCGATTTCGCCCGGCGACGGGCTGTGGTCCTCGCTCTCCAAGGGACCGGAGAGTTTCGTGATCCATGTGCCCGATCCCGTTTCCGAACAGGTCGGCATCATGGCGATGGTGACGGATGCCGACGACAAGCCGGCGCTGATCGGCGTGCGGCTGAAATGGCAGGGCGGCAAGATCACCGAGGCAGAGCATATGGTGGCGACCAATCTCAGCCCGCCCGCTCTCGCCAATCTGCAGACGGTGCGCCCCGGCATCCTGGCCGAGGTGCCCTATGACTATGCGGATTCGCGCGGGCGGCTGCTCTGGCTGGGCAAGAGCTATTACGACGCGCTCGACAACAACAACTCCAACCTTTCCAGCTTCGGCGACGATTGCGAGCGGCACGAGAACGGCTTCCAGACCGCGCGCAACCCGATGACCCGGCCGGTCTCCGCCAATGCCGCCGATCCCAGCTTCGCCTATATGGGCGGGCTCGGCTGCGCGGCGCAGATGGACACCAATATGTGGGAATACATCACCCATATCGACAACCGCCGGGTGGAGATCGCCGATCCGGTGACGGGCCTCGTCTGGGGCATGAGCCATTTCCGCCACGCTTTCGAGAAGCAGGATTTCGAAGTGCTCAACATCCCCGGCGTGACCGTGCGGCATATGGAATACCAGCCCTTCGACCTGCCGGCGATCCACATCTACAAGGTGTGGGGCGGCAAGATCCACGAGATCGAGGCGATGGGCTTCACCACCTCCTACATGGCGCCGGAAGTTTTCGCGGACTGACGGAGATTTGCCGGGGTACGGGCAAGCGCCCGCCCCCGGCCCTCTCCATCAGGTCAGCAGCGCCTTGCCGTCGATCGGCAGGCTGCGAACGCGCTTGCCCGTCAGCGCGGCGAGTGCGTTGGTCAAGGCCGGGATCACCGGGGGCAAAGCCGGCTCGCCCAGCCCGGTGGGCGGATGGTCGGTGAGCACCCATTCGACCTTGATCTCGGGCGTCACCGGCATGCGCGGCACCGGGTAATCGTGGAAGTTGGACTGCACGGTCGCGCCGCCTTCGATCTCCACCGCCAGCGCCAGCGCCTGGCCGATCCCGTCGATGATCGCGCCCTGCGCCTGGTTCATCGCGCCGAACGGGTTGATGATGTGGCTGCCGACATCGCCCGCCGCCCAGACATTGTGCACCTGCACCTGCCCACGCTCGGAAATGCTGGCTTCCACCACTTCGGCGAAATAGCCCATATGGCTGAAATAATAGCCGAAACCCTTGGCCTTTCCGTCAGCCGAAGGCGTGTTCCAGCCGGAAATCTCCACCGCCTTTTCGATCACCGCCTTGGCGCGATCAGGGTCGAAGCCCGGCTGGTTGCCGGTGAAGCCCGGCGTATCGGGGAACTTGCCGCGCGACGAAAGCAGTTCGAGCATCAGCGTGGGCAGGTCACTGCCCTGCGCTTCGGCCACTTCGTCGAGGAAGGCCTGGGTCACGAAGCTCAGCGCGTTGGAAGCCGGCGCGCGCAGCGCCCCCATCGGCACATGCGTCTTCAGCTTGCTCTGCGCATAGCGCAGGTTCGGCACGAACCGCGCCGGGAAGATATCCGGCGCCATCGCCGCCGGATTATAGGCCCCGCTGCCCAGATCGAAGGTGATGAAGTGATCGTCGAACCCGGTCAGCTTGCCGTCGTCGTCCAGCGCGGCGCGGAAGCGGTGCCAGCCGGCCGGGCGATAGAAATCGCTGCGGACATCGTCCTCCCGGCTCCAGATCAGCTGCACCGGCGTGCCCTGCATCTGCTTCGCGATGGCGGCGGACTGATGCATGAAATCATTGGTCAGCCGCCGGCCGAAACCGCCGCCCATGCGGGTGATGTGGACCGTCACCTTGTCCGGCGAGAGGCCGAGCATCTGGGCGACGCCCATCTGCCCGCCCTGCGGCATCTGCGTGGGCGCCCACATCTCCACTGAGCCGTCCTCATGGCACAGCGAGGTGCAGTTCTGCGGCTCCATCGGCACATGGGCGAGGAAGGGATAGGAATATTCGGCGTCGAGCACCTTGGCCGCCGAAGCGAAAGCCGCATCGACATCGCCATCGGAGGAGAACACTTCCTCCGGCTTGCCGCCGGCCATCAGCTCGCGCGCCTGCTTGTCGTAACCGGCCGAGGAATGGCTGGCCCATTCGCCATTGTCCCATTCGATTTCCAGCTGCTTGCGCGCCTGGTTGGCGATCCACCAGTTCTTGGCGATGATCGCCACGCCGTCGATCAGCTGTTCGGCATTGCCATTGCCTTCGACCATGAAGGCATCGACCACGCCAGGCACGGCCTTCACCGCATCGAGCTTGGCCGAAACGAGCTTGGCGCCGAATACCGGCGCGCGCTCGAAAGCGGCATAGACCATGCCCGGAAGCTGGGTATCGACGCCGAAGATCGGCTCCCCCTTCACGATCCGGGGGCTGTCGATCCCGCCGATCGCGCGGCCGATAATGTGGAAATCCTTCGGGTCCTTGAGCGGCACCTTGGCGAGATCGGGCACGGCCACGCCTGCGGCCTCGCTCGCCAGTTCGCCATAGGTCAGCGAACGGCCGGATGCCGGATCGACCACCGTGCCCATCTTGGTCTGCAGCTTGGCGCTGTCGATGCCCCAGCGGCGCGATGCGGCTTCGAGCATCATCTGCCGCCCGCCCGCGCCGACCTGGCGCATGGGGAACCAGTTCATCGGCGTGGCGAAGCTGCCGCCCGCCATCTGCAAGCCGTATTTCGCGGCGTCGGCATCGCCCTGCTCGATCTTCACCATCGCCCAGTCGGCATCGAGCTCATCCGCGATCAGCATCGGCAGCATAGTCTTGATGCCCTGCCCGATCTCCGGGTTCTTGCCGACGATGGTGATCGTGTTGTCGGGCGCGATGGTGATGAAGGCGTTGAGCGTCGCGGTTTCGGGCGTGGCGCCCGCCGCCGCGCGGGCGACCATCGGAATGCTGGCGGTAAGCGCCAGCCCGCCGCCGGCAAGCGTGCCGGCCTTCAGCAGTGTGCGGCGGCTGAGCTTCGGGGCAGCGGTCCGTTCCATGAGATCAGACATTGGCCGTATCCTTCTTCTCGACCACCTGCGCGATCGCCTCGCGAATGCGGGTGTAGCAGGCGCAGCGGCAGATATTGCCCTGCATCGCCGCGTCGATCTGCCGCGCGCTCGGCTGCGGATTGCGTTCCAGCAGGGCGGTGGCGTTCATCAGCTGGCCGGCCTGGCAGTATCCGCACTGCATCACGTCTTCGTCCAGCCAGACCTGCTGCAGCGCGCGGCCGGTCTCGGTTTCCGCCAGCGCCTCGATCGTGGCGACCTTGGAATCGCCGACCGCGCTGACGGGATAGGAGCAGGAGCGCTGCGCCTGGCCATCGATATGCACGGTGCAGGCGCCGCACAGGCCCACGCCGCAGCCGAACTTGGTGCCGACCATGCCGAGCTCGTTCCTGAGCACCCACAGCAGCGGCATCTCGCCGGGCACGTCGACTTCACGCTCGACGCCGTTGACCGAAAGCCGATAGGCCATCCGAACCTCCAATTGACTGTTCCGCTTGCCGGCCGTGGCGCCTTTCGCAGGCGCCATCCCCGTGGCGGAATGAATACACTACCACACAAGAACGGCGGCTGTGTGAGTTTACCTTTATGGCTGCAGGCTGCAATACACTATACACATTACAATTTCGAGCGGCCGGTTCACGGTCCAGAGTATTGGGGGAACAATGGCGGCGGGGAAAACCGTATCCGGCAAGGCCGGCAAGAGGGGCTGCAAGTCCAGCTTCCAGATATACCAGGACGGCGGTTCGACCGACGAGATCCGTCTTACCGTTCATCTGGTGATCGTGGCGCGCAGATGGCGTTCGCTGATGGATGAGCGCCTGCGCATGATCGGCCAGAGTTCGGCGCGGATGGAAGCGATGTCCGCGATCATGAATTCGCCCGAACTGAGCGCGCAGGTGGATATCGCCAAGCGCCTGAGGATCGAAGGGCCGACCATGACCCGCATGCTCGACACGCTGGAGAAGGACGGGCTGGTCGAACGCCTGCCCGATCCGGCCGACCGGCGCAGCAAGAAGCTGCGGCTGACCGAGGAAGGCAAGGCGGCCCTGTCCAACATCTTCGATATCGCCGACGAAATGCGCGAGCGGCTGCTGCACGACATGCCGAAGGAAACGATCGACATGCTCAACGAGACGCTGAAGACGCTTTCCGAACGGCTCGACACCGGACTGCCACCGATCAAGGAATGAGGCGGCACAGCGGGCCGGCCGCGATGTTGCGCCGGCCCGTTTATTCCCCCCAATCCTCATTGGCGCGGGCGATCAGATATGCGTGGATGTCATGCGCCTCCTGCTCGGAAATCAGGTCCGAGAAATTGCCCATGCCCTTTTCGACATAGAGGCCCTTCAGCACGATATCGTCGAACTTCGCATGGGTGGCCGCATCCATGTGGCGCAAATCCTTCACCCCGCCCACGGCATTGTCGCCATGGCACTGGGCGCAGGTTTCGGCATAGAGCTTCGCACCGCGCTGCACTTCGGCCTCGCTCGCGCGCAGTGCCGGCGGCGGCGGCACGGGTTCCTGCGCGGCCAGCGGCGGGAGCTGCTGCTCGCCGCCCAGCTTGAACACCAGCAGCCTTGCGGGTGCGCGCGGCAATTCGATGCCGGCACCGCGCTCGACCTGCGCCGCGCCGCCGCCCCAGCCGGCATTGATCGCGACATATTGCTCGCCATCGAGCTCATAGGTGATGCCGCCCGCGACCGGCGCGCTCTGGGTGGGGAATTCCCATAGCTGCTTGCCGGTCTTCGCATCGAAGGCCGCGAAGGTCTGCCGAGTGGTGCCTTCGAAGACGAGGTCCGATGCGGTCACGAACACGCCGCCATTGCCGTGGCGCGGCAGGTCCACCTTCCAGGCGATCGCCTGCTTCACCGGATCATAGGCGACCAGCCAGGCCTTCTCGTCCTTGTCGCCTTCCTTCTGCAGCGCCAGCGTCTGGCCGATCTGGTGCGGGCCATAGCCGCCCCAGCCGGAATTGGAGCGGAACGGCTTGGCCTTGAAATCGGGATCGAGCGCATAGGTCCGCCCCGACTGGTAGGCCGGGAAATAGGCCAGCTTCGTGCGTGGGCTATACGCCATGGGGAACCAGTTATGCGCCCCGCCCGGCCCCGGATAGACCAGCACCGGATCCACCCCGTAACGCGCTTCGGGATTGACGATCATCTTGCCGGTTTCGGGATCGGGCCCGCTGGACCAATTGACCTTAACATAGGACTTGGCGCTGATCAGTTCGCCGGTCTTGCGGTCCAGCACGTAATAGAAGCCGTTCTTCGGCGCCTGCATCACGACCTGGCGCTCTTTCCCGTCGATCTCGAGATCGGCGCTGACGATCGAGCTGGTGCAGGTGTAATCCCAGTCCTCCCCCGGCACCATTTGGTAGTGCCAGGCATATTCGCCGGTATCCGCATGGAGCGCGACGATCGAACAGAGGAACAGATTGTCCCCCTTGTTCTCGCTGCGGTGATAGCGCGACAGCGGCGAGCCATTGCCGGTGCCGACGAAGACCAGCTTGTTTTCGGGATCGTAGGCGATGGAATCCCAGGCATTGGCACCGCCGCCCAGCTCCCAATATTTGTCGCCGAACCAGGTCTTGCGGATCATGTCCATGATCGGGTCCGAGGCTTCACCATCGGGGCCCTTGGCCGGATTGCCGGGCGTCAGGTAGAACTTCCACAGCTTCCTGCCCGTATCGGCATCCCAGGCCGCGACGAAGCCGCGCACGCCGAGATCGCCGCCGGACTGGCCGACCACCACCTTGCCATCGAACACGCGCGGCGCGCCGGTGATGGTGTAGGCATAGCGTTCATTGTCGAAAGTCCGGGTGGACCAGATCTTCTCGCCCGTCTTCCGGTCGAGCCCGATCAGCCGCCCGTCCAGCGTGGCGATGATGAGCTTGTCCTTCCACATGGCGAGGCCGCGTGCCACCGGCTCGCAGCAGGCATAGCGGCCCATCTCGCGCGGGACTTCGGGATCGTAGGTCCACAGCCGTTTGCCCGTCTTCGCGTCATAGGCGATGGTGATGTTGAAGGGCAGGATGTTGTAAAGCACGCCATCGGCATAAAGCGGCGTCGCTTCGACCCCGCGATAGGTGTCGAGATCGTCATACCAGGCAAGGCCGAGACCCTTGACGTTGGAAGCGTCGATCTGCGTCAGCGGGCTGAAGCGCTGCGCCGAATAGGTGCGCCCGTCGCTCAGCCATTCGTCGCCCGGCGGATCGGCCAGCGGGTCTGCCGCGCCGTTGCATGCGGAAAGAAGCAACACCGCGCCGACGGCCAGCGGAAAGCCGCGCAGGGCGTGACGCAGAATGGCGAAAATCTGCACCAGGGATTTTAAGGATTTCATCGTTTCTTCAGTCCCTTGGCGGCGATATTCCTGTGCAATCGTGTAACCTTCCGCAAAGCCCGCGGCGCGGCCGGGATCGGCCGCTGGCGCGCAGTGAATGGCCGAAGGGCGGCGTGTAGGACAGTTCGGCTCATGCCCGACCCGGCTCAGTCCCGCGGTGGTTCGGCGATCGGCTGCGTGCCGTCCGCCTGCCGCCCGACCGTGAGCGATTCCGCCTGTTCTGGAGTCCCCGGCGGGCGGTGATAGGCGCCAACCCAGCCGCTATCGGGAATGAAGGCCTCGCCCGTCACCGGGTTGGGATAGTGGAACGGGATGATGTAATAGGCCGGGTAGGTCAGATAGACCGTGCTCGGCGGCAGGTCCGGCGGCGGGTCGAACTTGTCCGGCCAGGTGTTGTTGAGCGCGTTCTTACCCCAGCCTTCCCAGTTGGTGTACATGGTGAAGGGCCCGGTCAGGCGGCTGATCTTCCATACGCCGTCTTCCTTCACGAACTGGTCTTCGTAAAGCGGCAGGCCCCAGCCGCCATTGCTCATCACATAAGCGCGGGAGCGGATCCATCCGGTCTTTCCGTCGGGCGAGACGTCCGGGATCGGCTGGAACTGCATGTGGTTGACCAGCAGGCCCGGCTTGGCGCCGTCCGGCCCGAACGCGGTCTGCATATATTCCAGCACGCGGTCCTTGCCGATGAAGATGCCTTTGCCGCCGATCTCCAGCGTGGCGTCGTCGGCAAACAGCTCGGAAAGCTGGGTCCACTGCCCCTTATCGACGAAATAGCCATAGGTGCGCTGCACGCGCTCGATCTGGTTCAGGTCCTCCAGCCGCGTGATGCGGGCGTCGAGCGCATCGAGCCGTTCCTCGGCGGTCTGCGCCAGAGCGGGAGTGGAGGTCAGGGCCAGCACAGCGGCCAGCACCCCCGAGACCGTCCCCCACCCCGCTGGTTTGGAAATTGCCATCGTCATTCCCTCCCCACCACATCGTCGGCCGGCTGCGGGATGTCCGACAGCGGTTTGCCGGTCACCGGATGATCGAAGCTGAAAGGCGGGATGTAGGCGCCCGGCAGCGAGCGATAGCTTTCCGTGGGCGGCGCGTCGGGCGGGAACAGCGCGCTCTGGCCTTCCATCGGGATTGCCGAGCGCATCCAGCCGGCATCGTAATCGGTCTTCGCGGTCACATAGAAATGCAGCTTGGAAATTTTCCAGCTTCCGCGATCCTTCACATAGGCGTTTTCATAGACGCCGACGCCCCAGATGCCGTTGGCGCCGGGTTCGCCAAGCATGACCATGCCCTGCCAGCGCGCCGTCGCCGTCTTGCCGTCGGGCGCGACGACGATCACCGCCTGCAACTGCATGTGATTGTTGAGATGGCCGGGCGCGAGCCCTTCCGGCCCGAACAGCAGCAGCGCCCGGCGGATACGGTCCTGCCCGATATAGACGCCGCGCTGGCCATATTCGAAGCTGCCATCCTTCGCGAACAGGCTGGCGACCTCGCCCCACAGCCCCTTGTCGAAATAATAGCCGTACAGCGCCTGCAGATTTTCGATATCGTTCTGGTCTTCGAGCCGCTCGACGCGCTCGCGATAGGCGGCGACGCGATCCTCGAGCGATTGCTGCGCCATGGCCGGCGGAGCGAAGAGGCCCAGCGCGGCGAGGCCTAGAACGAGGCAAGTCAGCTTGCTCCTGCGCATCACTTGCCCCCCTTCACCGGCTTGCCGGTCACGGGATTAGGCGCCTGGAAAGGCGGCACCTGCACCGCCGGGAAAGGCTGGTAGCTTTCGGTCGGGCCACGATCAGGCGGGTAGTCCATCGAGGCCGCGCTGCGCACCAGCCCCTCGCCCGGTTTCAGCCGCGCCCAGCCCTTCTCGTAAGGGGCGACGAAATTGACATAGAGATGCAGCGACTTGATCCGCCAGATCCCGTCCGCGCCCTTCACATAGCTGTTCTCGTAAATCCCGTCGCGCCATTCGGCATGCTGCTTGTATTGGCCGAGCATGCCGAGATCGCGCCAGCGCGCCGTCGCGCTCATCCCGTCATCGGCGATGGCAATCGCCGGCTGCAGCGTCACCCATTCATTGAGTTGGCCGTAGATCAGCCCTTCCTGCCCGCCATGCAGCCGCTTCAGATATTCGCGAATGCGATCCTTGCCGGCATAGACCCCGTCCACGCCGATCTCGATCGTGCCGTCATCGGCGAACAGATCCGCCGCCTCGCCCCACAAGCCGCGATCGACATAGAAACCGAAGGCGCGCTGTAGCTTCTTGACCGCGCGAATGCCCTCCAGCTTCTCGACCCGCGCAGTCAGCGCGTCGATTTCCGCGTCGATTTTGGCCGACTGGGCCGCGGCCGGTCCGGGCAGAGCCAGTACAGCGCAGGCGGCCAGCGGGCCGAGCAAGGCGCTTCTCCGGCGCGCAAATATCGCGATTGTCCCCATACTCTCCCCGTCCGGTCTTCGCCGTTTCCCCGGTCCTCCGATCATGACGTCGGGGCCGGGCATCGACAAGTCTTTCGACAAGAATTCGGCCACGGGCAAGTGCGGCAATAATCGACGTGTAAAAAACGGCGGATCGGAAAATTTTACCTCGGCATGACAAGTCACGGAGGAAACCGTTGCCAATCAGCAACGACAATCGCCCTTCATCGGACGAACTCGACGGTCCGTCCATAACAGGCTTTGCCGAAATGGAATCAAGGCAATAGGGTAAGGTTTCGAATGCGACGTTGAGTGGGGGAAAGCGATGTATTTACGGCGAACGGCCAGCAGGGCCGCTTCTGTCGCCGTATGCGCTTGTGGCGCGGTGGCGCTCGGCGCTTGTAGCATTCCCTACACCGCTCCTCCCGAAACGGAGATCGCGGTGCCGCAGACCTGGGCGGAAAGCGATTCCCCGCCGGTCTCGCTCGATCTCACCGAATATTGGAAAATGCTCGACGATCCGCTGCTCGACCAGTTCGTCGAAGCGGCCATCGCCAACAATCTCGATCTCGCGCAGAGCGCGGCCCGGCTCGACCAGGCCCGCGCCTCGCTCAAGCAGGCACGCGCCGGCTGGCTGCCGCAGCTCAATGCCAGCGGCGGGGCGGAGCAGGATTTCGGCGATTTCGCCGAGGACGATCTGCAATATTCGCTCGGCGCCGATGCCAGCTGGGAGCTTGACCTGTTCGGCCAGATCAGCGGCAATGTCGCCGCCTCGCAGGCCGATCTGCTAGCCGCCGGCTATTCGCTGGCCGACCTCCAGCGGGTGATCGTCGGCCAGGTGGCGCAGGCCACCGTCAATGCGCGGTCGACCGCGCTGGCGCTCGCCATCGCCCGCGATACGCTGGCCTATCAGGACGACAATCTGCAGATCGCGCAATGGCGCAACCAGGCGGGGCTCGCCTCCAGCCTCGACGTGGAACAGGCGCGCACCCAGCGGGCGCAGACGGCGGCAAGCATTCCGCAGCTCGAAAGCAGCCTCGCCTCCACCGCCAATGCGATTTCCACGCTGATCGGCGAACCGCCGGGCCGCGTCCTGTCGCTATTCGCGGATTCCGAATTCGTGCCGAAGCCGCCGGCCATGGCCGGCTTCGCCGCGCCGGCCGAAGTGCTGCGCCGCCGGCCCGATGTGCGCGGGGCCGAGGCCTCGCTGGTTTCCAGCAGCGCCCGCGTCGGCGTGGCCCGCGCGCAATTGCTGCCGCTGGTGCGGCTGACCGGCAGCGTCACCACCCGCTCGGTCGGGATCGACGATTTGTTCGACGTGATCACCGGCGGCCTGTTCGCCAGCGTCAGCCAGCTGATCTTCGACGGCGGGCGCACCCAGGCGCAGGTGGAAAGCGCCGAGGCGGCGGCCGAAGGCGCGCTGGCGGCGTGGCAGCAGTCCATCCTCGGCGCGCTGGAGGATGTCGAAACAGCATCGGTGGACCTCAATTCCTCGCGCGATCGGGTGACGATCTTCGGCGAAGCGCTCGATGCGGCGAACAATTCCGCGATCCTCGCGCGCAGCCAGTACCAGTCCGGGCTGACCGATTTCCAGACGCTGCTGATCAGCGAGAACCAGCTGCTTTCCGCGCGCAATTCGCTGGTGAGCGCCGAGGCCGACCGCGCCAACGCCTTTATCCGCCTGACCCAGGCGCTGGGCGGCGGCTGGTCGCCCGACGATTATCCCATGCCATCAACCGACGGGATCGAAGAATGAACGACAAGGCACAAGAGCCCGAAGCGATCGAGGATTTCCTCGGAACGTCGGAACGTCCGCGCTGGCGCCGCTGGGCCAAATACTGGATCCCGGCGGTCGTCGTGCTGCTGCTGGTGCTGGTCGTCGCCAAATGCGCGGGCGGCAGCGGGAAGCCAGATTACATCACCGAGGAAGTCACTCGCCGCTCGCTCGACCTGACGGTGACGGCGACGGGCAATCTGCGGCCGACCAACCAGGTCGAGGTCGGCTCCGAGGTTTCGGGCCGGATCGACGACGTGCTGGTCGATGTGAACGACCAGGTTTCGCGCGGGCAGGTGCTGGCGCGGATCAACACCGACGTGATCAACGACCAGATCACCCAGGCCCGCGCCAGCCTCGACGCCGCGCGCGCCGCCGTGGCGCAGGCCGAGGCGACGCTGGAAGTCGATCAGGCCCAGCTCGAACGGCTGAACGAGGTGCTGCGCCTGTCGGACGGCAAGGTTCCCTCCAAGACGGAACTGCAATCGGCCCAGGGCACCGTGCTGCGTGACAAAGCCGCGCTGGCATCGGCCAAGGCCAATGTCGCGTCGGCGCAGGCCGCGCTTTCCTCCAACGAGACCAATCGCGACCGCGCGGTGATCCGCTCGCCTGTTTCGGGCGTGGTGCTGGCACGCCAGATCGAGCCCGGGCAGACCGTGGCGGCGAGCTTCAACACGCCGACCCTGTTCGTGCTGGCGGAAGACCTTTCGACCATGCAATTGCGCGTGGCGATCGACGAGGCCGATGTCGGCCAGGTGGCGCCGGGGCAGGATGCGACCTTCGTGGTCGATGCCTATCCCAGCCGCCGCTTCCCGGCCAAGGTCACGCGGATCGATCTCGCATCCAGCAACACGGCGACCACCAGCAGCTCGGGCACCAGCACCACCGGCACGGGCGATTCCGTGGTCAGCTACGAAGCGCGGCTCGCGGTCGCCAATGCCGACGGCTTGCTGCGGCCCGGCATGACCGCCACCGCGACCATCGCCACCGAAAGCACGGGCGAGCAATTGCTCGTCCCCAATGGCGCGCTGCGCTTCAATCCGGAGGATATCGCCCCGGAGAGCGGCGGCAGCGTGCTCAACCCCGAAATCGGGCTCGGACGCGAGGAGCAGAAGGCGACCATCGGCGTCGGCAGCCGCCAGACCGTGAACGTGCTCAAGGATGACGGAACGCTGGAAAGCGTGGAAGTCGTCACCGGGCAGAGCGATGGCCGCCACACCGTGGTCACCTCCGACAAGCTGAAGCCGGGCATGAAAGTGGTCACGGGGGTCAAGGCGAAAGAGAAGTGAGCGAAGATCACCTCATAGAGCTGGAAGGGATCACCAAGACCTTCGGCCAGGGCGCGGCCGCGTTCCAGGCGCTGAAAGGCGTGGACCTGAAGATCGACCGCGGCGATTTCGTGGCGGTCATGGGCCCCTCCGGCTCGGGCAAGTCGACGACGATGAACATTCTCGGCTGTCTCGACGTGCCCACTTCCGGCATCTTCCGCTTTCGCGGCGTGGAAGTGCAGTCGCTCAATCGCGACCAGCGCTCGCTGTTGCGGCGGCGCTATCTCGGCTTCGTGTTCCAGGGCTTCAACCTGCTCGCCCGCACCACCGCGCTGGAGAATGTGGAACTGCCGCTGCTCTACCGCGGCGAAAAGGCCTCCGTGCGCCATGCCGCGGCGATGAAGGCGCTCGATCTCGTGGGGCTGGCGCCCTGGGCGCATCACACGCCGGCCGAGCTTTCCGGCGGGCAGCAGCAGCGCGTGGCCATCGCCCGCGCGCTGGTGACCGATCCCGACGTGCTGCTGGCCGACGAGCCGACCGGCAATCTCGACACCGAACGGTCGATCGAGATCATGGAATTGCTGACCGACCTCAATCGCCGGGGCATCACCATCCTGATGGTCACGCATGAGGCCGAAATGGCCGAATATGCCAAGACCATCGTCCATTTCCGCGACGGGCTGGTGGAAAGCGTCGAGCAGGGCTCGCTGGCCTCTCAAGGAGCGCCCGCCTGATGCTCGGCGCCACGCTCCTCCTCGCTTTGCGCGAAATACGGCGCCACATATTGCGCTCCTTCCTGACGACGCTGGGCATCATCATCGGCGTGGCGGCGGTGATCACCATGGTCACGCTGGGCAAGGGCGTGACGGCATCGGTGCAGGAGGATATCTCCTCGCTCGGTTCCAACGTGTTCATCGTCTTCCCGGTGCGCACGGATCGCGGCCCCGGCCGCCCCTTCGACAGCGACGACGTGCAGGCCGTGGCCAGCCAGATCGCCGGGGTCGAGGAAGCCGCCGGCAGTGTCAATTCCAGCGTCACCGCGATTCATAACGGGCAGAACTGGTCCACTTCCGTGCAGGGCGCGAACAACGCCTTCCTGCGCGGCCAGTCGATCGAGGTCGAAACGGGCCGCTCCTTCACCGATGCCGAGGAGGCCGCCGGGAAAAGCGTGTGCCTGATCGGCACCAAGGTGCGCGACGCGATCTTCCCCGCAGGGCCCAGCCCGCTGGGCGAGAGCCTGCGGCTGGACGACGTCTCCTGCACGGTGATCGGCACGCTCAAGGAGCGCGGCCAGGGCGCATCGATCAACAATCAGGATTCCGACGATGTCGTGATCATGCCATTGAAGACCGTGCAGCGGCGCTTCACCGGCAGCACCAATCTGCAATATTTCATCGTGAAATATTCCGGCTCCTATTCGAGCGCGGGCATCCAGGCCGCGCTGATCGACCTGCTGCGCGAGCGGCGCGTACTGCAGCCGGGGCAGGAAAACGATTTCGACATCATCGACACCGCGCAGGTGAATGACGCGATTTCCTCCGCCACGGGCGCGCTGACCGCGATGGTCGCCGCGATTGCCGGGATCAGCCTGATGGTGGGCGGCATCGGCATCATGAACATCATGCTCGTTTCGGTGACCGAGCGGACGCGGGAAATCGGCATCCGCCTCGCAATCGGCGCATTGGCGCGCGAGGTGCAGCTGCAATTCCTGACCGAAGCCGTGGTGCTGTGCTGCTTCGGCGGACTGGTCGGGATCGGCCTCGCCTTCGGCCTGTCGATCAGCATCGCCCATGCGCTCGACGTGCCCTATGTCTTCGATCCGACCGTCAACGTCATCAGCTTCCTGTTCTCGGCGCTGATGGGCATCGCCTTCGGCTATTATCCCGCCCGGCGCGCATCGCGGCTCGACCCGATCGAAGCGCTGCGCCACGAATAGCGGCAAACCGCATCGCCCGATTATGCCGGCCGGCGCCCCCCGTGGCGCCGGCCGTTTTCGTTCGCTCCATATATATCCCGATTGATTTGTTCATTCGAACGAACTAATATGCGGGCCCATGACGCGAGCCCGCCTCCTGGAAGTCGCCATCGCCCATTTCGGCCGCCGTGGCTTCGAAGGGGCCAGCACGCGCGACATTGCCGCCGCCGCGGAAACGGCGATGTCCTCCATCACCTATCATTTCGGCGGCAAGGAGGGGCTCTACCTCGCCTGTGCCGACCATATCGCCGCGCAGGTGCGCGAACGGCAGACGGAGGCCTTCGCCTTGTTCGTCGATGCCGCGGCGCTGACACGCGAGGACGCTATCGCGCGAATTCTGCTGATCGGGGACAGCATGGCGGTGATGATGCTCCACCCGGCCTCGGCCGACTGGGCACGCTTCATCGTCCGCGAGCAGCAGGATCCGACCGAGGCGTTCGACCGCTTGTGGGAAGGCGTGATGAAAGATCTCCTGCTGGGCGTGCAGGCCCTGCTCTCCCGCGTGTGCCCGGACCATTCGCAGCCCGAATTGCGCGCCTTGGCGCTGTTGCTGTTCGGCCAGGTCATGGTCCTGCGCTCCGCCCGCGCCTCGGTCTGCCGGGCGCTAGAAGTGGACGAACTGGGCCCGGATGAAGCCGCCCTGCTGCGCAAGCGCCTGCGCCGGAATACCATCGCCGTTCTCAATGCGGAGACAGAGGAATGAACAAGCGCCTGATCGCCATCCTTGCCGCGGTGGCACTGGCCGTGGCCGCCTATCTCACCAGCGGGTTCGGCCTGTTCGGCCCCGATCGCAACGGCCCGCTGACGCTGTATGGCAATGTCGATATCCGCGAGGTCGATCTCGGCTTTCGCGTCGGCGGCCGGATTGCCGCCATCGCGGTGGATGAAGGCGACAAGGTGAAGGCCGGGCAGGAACTCGCCAGGCTCGATCCCGCACCGATCGATTCCCGCATCGCCGAGGCGGATGCGGGCATTGCGCGGGCCCGTGCGCAGCTGGCCGAACTGCGCAATGGCAGCCGCAGGCAGGATGTGGAGCAGGCGCGCGCCGCGGTGACGGCGGCCGAGGCCGCTTACACCAAGGCGCAGCAGGATTTCGAGCGACGCGAGCCGCTGGTCGAACCCGGCGCGATCAGCCGCGAGGCGTGGCAGGCGACGGTGGCCGGGCGCGACCAGGCGAAAGCCCGGCTGGAGGAAGCGCGGCAGACCTATTCCAAGCTCCGCGTCGGCGCCCGTCCCGAACAGATCGCCGCCGGCGAAGCGCAGCTGGAATCGGCGCTGGCCGCGCGCAACAGCATCCGCACCGATCTCGACGACACGCGGCTCGAAGCCCCGCTGGACGGCACGATCATCACCCGCGCCGAGGAACCGGGCGCGATCGTGCAACCCACCCAGACCGTGCTGACGCTGTCCATCGACCGGCCGCTGCGCGTGCGCGCCTATGTCGCGGAAAGCGATCTTTCGCGCGTGGCGCCGGGCATGAAGGTGGAAGTGACCGCCGACGGCAATGCCAAGACCTATCACGGCCAGATCGGCTATATCTCGCCGCAGGCCGAGTTCACGCCCAAGACGGTGCAGACCAGCGATCTGCGCACCGATCTGGTCTATCGCATGCGGATCATCGTCAGCGATCCCGACGATGCGCTGCGGCAGGGCCAGCCGGTTACCGTGAACGTGCCCGCGCCCAACCCGGCCCCGGCCGAGGACTGAGCCGGGCGATGCCCTCCCCCGCGGAATCTCCCCCGGCACCTCCCCCGGCGGAGGCGACCGCCGGCGCGCGCGATGTCGTGAAACGCTTCGCCGATGCGCCGTCGCCGGCGCTGGACGGCGTTTCGCTAGCCGTCCGTCCGGGCATGATCACCGGGCTGGTCGGGCCCGACGGCGCGGGCAAGACGACGCTGATCCGCATCCTTGCCGGGCTGATGAGCGCCGATCAGGGCGAGGTGGAGATACTCGGCGCGCCGCCTTCCGAGATGCTCGACCAGCTCGGCTATATGCCGCAGCGTTTCGGCCTCTACGAGGATTTGACGGTCCGCCAGAATCTCAACCTCTATGCCGAACTGCGCGCCCTGCCCAAGGCGGAGCACGAAGAGACCTTCGATCGCCTGCTTTCCTTCACCGATCTGGCCCGCTTCCAGGACCGGCTGGCGGGCAATCTCTCCGGTGGGATGAAGCAGAAGCTCGGCCTCGCCTGCACGCTGGTGCGCACCCCCAAGCTGATGCTGCTCGACGAACCGGGCGTCGGCGTCGACCCGATCTCGCGCCGCGAGCTCTGGGCGATGGTGCAGGGCCTGACCGACGAGGGCATCGCCATCCTCTGGTCCACCGCCTATCTCGACGAAGCCGAGAAATGCGATGCGGTTTACCTGCTCAATGACGGCAAGCTGCTGTTTTCCGGCGAACCCGCCGAACTGACTGATCGCGTGAAGAAGCGCGTGATCCAGGTCACCGGCTTCGAGCCGCGCCGCCGCGATTTCCTGAAGCAGGCGCTCGACCGCAAGGACATCATCGACGGTTCGATCCAGGGCCGTTCGGTCCGCCTGCTGGTGGCGGACAATTGCCCCGTCCCCGCCGCGGCGGATTTCGACGCGGGACCGCAGACCGCGGTGGAAGCGACCCCGCCGCGCTTCGAGGACGGCTTCATCGAGATTCTCGGCGGCGGGCCCGGCGGGACGAGCCGCCTGGCCGAACATTACCGCCAGATCCCCGAAAGCGACCGGCCGGCGATCGAGGCCAAGGGGCTGACCAAGAGGTTCGGCAATTTCACTGCCGCGAGCGACATGGAATTCGCCATTCCGCAGGGGCAGATCTACGGTCTGCTCGGCCCCAATGGCGCGGGCAAATCCACCACTTTCAAGATGCTGTGCGGGCTGCTCAGCCCCAGCGAAGGCACCGGCGCCGTGGCCGGCAACGATCTGCGCAAATCCGCCGCCGAAGCGCGCGGGTCGCTCGGCTACATGGCGCAGAAATTCTCGCTCTATGGCGAGCTGAGCGTGAAGCAGAATCTCGATTTCTTCGCCGGGGCCTACAACCTCTCGCGCAGCGATGCCCGCCACGCCAAGGAGGCGATGATCGAGATCTTCGACCTCGGCGACAAACTGAACCAGAATGCCGGCGAATTGCCGCTCGGCTTCAAGCAGCGCCTCGCCCTCGCCTGCGCGGTGATGCACGAACCGCCGGTGCTGTTCCTCGACGAGCCGACCTCCGGCGTGGACCCGGTGACGCGGCGCGAATTCTGGACGCATATCAACGGGTTGGTCGAAAAGGGCGTGACCGTGCTGGTCACCACCCATTTCATGGACGAAGCCGAATATTGCGACGACGTCTCGCTGATCTATCGCGGCGAACAGATCGCCGAAGGCACGCCTGACGGGCTGAAGGAACAGGCCGCCAAGCTCTCCGCCCTGCACGATCCGACCATGGAAGACGCCTTCATCGCGCTGATCGAGGAGAGCGACCGCAAGCGCGAACAGACGGAGCGCGAAGCGGCATGAGCGGCGAAAGCATCCGTTTCGACCGGCGGCGCCTGAAGGCGATGGTGAACAAGGAATTCGCCCAGATCGGGCGCGATCCTTCCACCTTCCTCATCGCGCTGCTCCTGCCGCTGATCCTGCTGTTCCTGTTCGGCTATGCGGTCTCGCTCGACATCTCCGGCACACGCGTGGCGCTGGTGATGGAGGACAGCAGCGCGCCGGCGACGGGCCTCGCCCAATCCTATGGCGCCTCGACCTATTTCAGCCCGGAAATCATCCGCAACCGGCAGGAAGCGCGCGACCAGATGGTCACCGACAAGATCCGCGGCATCATCGTGATCCCGCAGGATTTCGGCAAGACGGTCGCAGCCGGCAAGGTGCCGCAGATCCAGATCATCACCGACGGCTCGCAGCCCAACATGGCGGTCTTCGTCTCCTCCCATGCGCAGGGCGTGTTCCAGAACTGGCTGACCACGGAAGGGCTCGCCAACGCCCCGCCCCGACCGCAGATCGAAGTCAGCGCGCGCTACTGGTTCAATCCAGGGCTCAAGAGCCGCTATTTCCTCGTTCCCGGCGCGATCGCGACGGTGATGACGATGATCGGCACGCTGCTGACCGCGCTGGTGGTGGCGCGCGAATGGGAACGCGGGACGATGGAGGCGATCATGGCCACCCCCGTTTCGATGGCCGAATTCATCGCCAGCAAGATCCTGCCCTATTACCTGCTGGCGCTCGCTTCGATGACGGTCTGCACGGTGATCGGCGTCACGCTGTTCGGCCTGCCCTTTCGCGGCTCGATCCTCGCGCTCTATCTCGTTTCCTCGGCCTTCCTGATGCCCGCACTGGGGCTCGGCCTGTTCATCTCTTCCGCGACCAAGAACCAGTTCGTCGCCAGCCAGATGGCGCTGCTGACCAGCTTCCTGCCCACCTTCCTGCTCTCCGGCTTCATCTACGAGATTTCCTCCATGCCGGTGCCGATCCAATTGCTCACCTATATCGTGCCGGCCCGCTACCTGATCCCCTCGCTGCAGACGATCTTCCTTGCGGGGGACATCTGGGCGCAGTTCCTGCCCAACATCGCGGTGCTGCTGTTCTTCGGCCTGGTGTTCTTCATGCTGTCCTTCCGCTTCACGCGCAGGAGCCTCGACTGATGCAGCGGCTCAAGGCGATGATCGTGAAGGAAATCTGGGCGCTGCTGCGCGACCCGAAGGCGCGCATCGTGCTGATCGCCCCGCCGCTGATGCAGCTGTTCATCTTCACTTTCGCCACCACGCTGGACGTGACCAATGTCGATATCGGCGTGCTCGACCGTTCGCAGGGCGTGCATGCGGCGGAACTGGTGCAGCGCGTGGCCGGCAGCCCCTATTTCCGCAAGGTCACCTATCTTAATTCGAGCGAGGAACTCGACAATGCGATCGAGCGGCAGGATGTGATCGCCGCGCTGGTGATAGACCAGGGCTTCGATGCCGCGCTCGATCGCGGGGAGCCTGCGCGGCTCGGCATGGTGCTGGACGGGCGCCGTTCCAACGCCGCGCAGATCGTCAATGGCTATATCGGTCAGATCGCCAGCGAGATGAATATCGAGGCCACGCCGCAAATGCGCGGCGGCGGCGCGGTGGTGACCAACTGGTTCAACCCCACGCTCGAATTCAAGTGGTTCACCCTGCCCGGCCTGATCGTGATTATCAGCTCCATCGCCGGCATCGCCATTACCAGTCAGACCGTCTCGCGCGAACGCGAAATGGGGACTTTCGACCAGTTGCTCGTTTCTCCGCTGCGGATGCATGAAATCCTCGCCGGGAAGGTCGTGCCGCCATTCCTGGTCGGCGCCTTCAACGGCACGATGTTCCTGATCCTCGCGCAGGTCGTGTTCGGCGTGCCCTATACGGGATCGGTGCTGCTGTTCTTCCCCTCGCTGGCGCTCTACCTGCTCTCCCTGATCGGGATCGGCCTGTTCGTGTCCTCGCTCTCGATGACGCAGCAGCAGAGCTTCCTCGGCGCTTTCGCGGTCACCGTGCCGCTGATGCTGCTTTCGGGCTATGCCGCGCCGATCGAGAACATGCCGGGCTGGCTGCAGCCGGTCACCTATCTCAACCCCGCCCGCTATTTCCTCGTGCTGATGCAGGGCCTGTTCCTGAAGGACATGCCCGTCTCGGCCGTGCTGCACCAGCTATGGCCGCTGGCGCTGATCGCCACGATCACGCTGTTTGCCGCCGGGCGCCTGTTTCGTGCGCGAATGGAGTAACAGCCATGCGTTTCCGCCCCCTTCCCGCCCTCCTCCTCCCCGCTGTGCTGGCAGGCTGCACGGTCGGCCCCGATTACGAGCGGCCGGACGTCGCCGTTGCCGATCAATGGCTCGAACCGGCCAATGCCGAGCCGGTCGATCCGCAATGGTGGTCCCGCTTCGGCGATCCGGTGCTGACCGGCCTGGTGGAGCGCGCCTTCGCCGATAACCCCAGCCTGGCCGAAGCCAGCGCGAGATTGACCGAGGCGCGCGCTCTGCGCGAGGCGGCACAGGGCGGAAGGCTGCCGCAGGGCAATGCGAGCGGCAGCGCGACCGAGAACCGGATGAGCGAGAACGGGCAGATTCCGGTCGGCAACATCCCCGGCTTCGATCTCAACTTCCCGCTGCTCGACCTCGGCTTCGACGCCAGCTGGGAGATCGATTTGTGGGGCAAGACGACGCGCCAGATCGAAAGCGCGGCCGCCCGCGAACAGGCCGCCGCCTGGGCCGAGCGCGACGCCAAGGTGGTGCTCGCCGCCGAAGTCGCGCGAACCTATGTCGATTATCGCGCGGCGCAGGCGCGGCTAGCCATCGCCCGCGACGAAGCCGATGCCACCGCCAATGTCGCGCGGCTCACCGGATTGCTCGCCGATGCGGGCGAAGCGAACCGGATCTACGCCAACCGCGCCTCGTCCGCCAGCGAAGGGGCGCAAGCAGCGCTCCGCAACACCGAAGCGGATGTGGCGGGCGCGGAATACCGCCTGGCCGTGCTGGCCGGGGCCACGCCCGAAGCGATTGTGCCGGAACTGCGCGCCACGCCGGGCTCGGTGCCGCAGGCGCCGGACGTGATCGCCAGCGGCATCCGTTCGGAATTGCTGACCCGCCGCCCCGATATCCGCCGCGCCGAACGCGAACTTGCCGCCGCGACCGCCAATATCGGCGTCGCCACCGCCGATCTTTATCCCAGCTTCTCGCTGGTCGGCAGCCTCGGCCAGCAGGCGCAACATGAAGGCGATCTCTTCGACGGGGCAAGCACGCGCTATTCGCTGGGGCCGAGCTTCCGCTGGCCGATCTTCTCGCTCGGCACGATCAGGGCGCAGGTGCGCGCGGCGGGAGCGCGGGCCGATGCGGCCACGGCGCGCTACGAAGCGGCGGTGATCGGCGCACTGGCAGATAGCGAGGGCGCGGCCAACCGCTTCGCCGCCGCGAGTGCCGCTGCACAGGCCGCGGCCACCGCCTTGCAGCGCGAGCAGGACGCCTTCCGCCTCACCGGCCTGCGCGAGGAACGCGGCGAAGACAGCAGGCTGGCGCTGGAACAGGCACGGCTCAAACTGACCCAGGCCGAGCGGCAGGAACTGGCGGCGCGCGCGGGCAAGTCCGCCGCCGCCATCGCCTTCTACAAGGCGCTGGGCGGCGGCTGGCAGTAAGCCCTAGCCGTTATTGCTCCAGCCGCCGCCGAGCGCGCGGAACACGTCGATCTGCGCGCGCGACACGGCGGCATCCTGCGCCGCGAGCTGCGCCCGCGCTTCCGCCAGTGTGCGTTCGGCATCGAGCCGGTCGAGCGAGTTCACCGCTCCTTCGCGCTGCTGCGCGCGGAGGATGCGGGCCGCCCGGTCGGCCTGTTCGCTCGCCGATTGCAGGGAACGGCGGCGCTGGATCGCGGCGGAATAGTTGGTCAGCGCCGTCTCGGTTTCCTCGAGCGCGGTCAGCACCGTTCCGTCGAACGCCGCGAGCGAACCCTTGGCATCCGCTTCCGCCGCGTCGATCCGCGCACGGATCGGCTCCTGGTTCGGGAAGGTCCAGCTCAGCAGCGGCCCGAGTATCCAGTTCAGCGGCCCGCCGGTGAAAATGTCGCCGAGGTCCGGCCCGGTCGAGCCGATCGACCCGCCCAATGTGATGCGCGGATAGAGATCGGCGGTGGCAATGCCGATCCGCGCCGTATCGGCGGCGAGGCGCCGTTCGGCGGCGCGGACATCGGGACGGCGGGCAAGCAGCTGCGCACCGTCGCCGACCGGCAGCGGCTGGTCGATCTCGAGCACGATGCTGCGCTCGCCGGCGATCGGCGGCAATTCGGCGGGTGCGCGGCCGGTCAGCGTTGACAGCCGGAACAGGGCGGCCTGTCGCTCTGCCTCCAGAGCGGGAATCTCGGCGGCCCGCTGATCGCGCAAGGTGGCGATCCGCGCGACGGCAAGGCCGTTCTCCAGCCCGGCATCGTAACGCTTGCGGGTGAGCTTCAGGGACTCGTCGAGCAGGTCCACGATTTCGTGGGCCACGCGCAGCCGCTCCGCGCCAGAAGCCGCATCGGCATAGGCGCGGGTCGTATCGGCCACCACCATCACCCGCACGGCGTCGGCATCGGCCTCGCTGGCGGCAAGGTCCGCCCGCGCCGCTTCGACACCGCGGCTCACCCGGCCGAACAGATCGACTTCATAGGAGACGTCGATCCCAGCATCGAAGGACCAGTCCTCGCGATCGGCACCGGGCGCCACCTGCGTTTCCGGGAGGCGGTTATAGGTCGCGCTGGAGCCGATCGAGCTTTGCGGCAGCCGGTCGCCGCGCGCACCGCGCAAGCCGGCCCGCGCCCGCTCGATCCGGGCAAGCGCCTGGCGGACATCGGTATTTGCCGCCAGCGCATCCTCCACCAGCCCGTCGAGCACGGGATCATTGTAGAGCCGCCACCAGTCGGCGGGCAGCGGATCCGGCGTGAAAGCCGGATCGTCTGCGGAAAGGAGGGGGCCGGACGACGCGGGATTGGGGGTGGAAGGGACGTAGTCCGGCCCCACCGCGCAGGCCGCGAGGGCCATTGCGGAGAGGGATGAGAAGGCAAGGTGTCCAAGTTTCATCATTGCACCTATTCGGCAGGCTGCAGCGCGGGCTCGCCGGCATCGCCCTCGCCCTTGCCGGAGCGGCGCAGGCGGGCAATGCGGTCACCGAGCGTGCGGCAAACGACATAGAAGGTCGGGGTGAAGAGCAGGCCGAAGCCCGTGACGCCCAGCATGCCGAAGCACACTGCCGTGCCCAGCGCCTGGCGCAGTTCCGCGCCGGCACCCGTCGCGATCACCAGCGGCACGGAGCCGAGGATGAAGGCGAAGCTGGTCATCAGGATCGGCCGCAGGCGGGTCTTGGCGGCCTGGACCGCGGCGTCCACCGGCGAAAGCCCGTCCTGCTCCTCGCCCTGGCGGGCGAATTCCACGATCAGGATCGCATTCTTCGCCGCCAGCGCGATCAGCACCACCAGGCCGATCTGCGTCAGGACATTATTGTCCATCCCCCGCAAATTGACCCCGACCATCGCCGCCAGCAGGCACATCGGCACGATCAGGATGATCGATAGCGGCATGACCAGGCTTTCATATTGCGCGGCCAGCACCAGGAAGACGAGCAGCACGGCCAGCGCGAAGACCATCATGGCGGTGTTGCCGGCGAACTTCTGCTGATAGGCGATGCCGGTCCATTCATAGTCGTAACCGCGCGGCAGCACCTCCTGGGCGACCTTTTCCATCGTCACCAGCGACTGGCCCGAGGAATAGCCCGGCGCCGTGTCGCCATCGACCGCGACGGCCGGGGCTAGGTTGTAGCGCGTTACGCGATAGGGCCCGGTCGTGTTGCTCAGCGTGGCGACCGAACCGATCGGCACCATCGAGCCGTTGGTGGACCGGGTGCGCAGGTTGGCGATATCGGCCGGGGTCTCGCGGAACGGTGCGTCGGCCTGCGCCGTCACCCGGTACGTCCTGCCCAGCAGGTTGAAATCGTTGATGAAGGCCGATCCGAGATAGACCTGCAGCGTGTCGAATATGCTCGCCGGCTGCACGCCCAGGATCTGCGCCTTGTCACGATCGATATCGGCCCGCACACGCGGCGTGCTGGTATCGAAGAAGGTATAGACGCCGGCCAGGCCTTTCTCCTGGTTGGCCTGGGCGATCACCGCATTGGCCGCCTTCTGCAGCTCGCGGTAGCCCTCGCCATTCTTGTCCTCGATCATCATGCGGAAGCCGCCGGCGGAACCGATGCCGCGAATGATCGGCGGCTTGACGATCATCAGCCGGGCTTCGTTGATATCGGCGGTCGCCTTCTGTGCTTCGGCCATCAGCTTGTCGAGCGACTGGCCCTTACTGGCGCGCTCCTCGAAATCGTCGAGCACCCAGTAAGCGGCGGCGGCGCTGGCCGATTGCGTTTCCGACGTGCCGTCGAAACCGGACAGCATGACCGTGCCCTTGATGCCGTCGATCGGCAGCATGCGCTTGGCGACCTTCTTCATCACCTCGTCCGTGCGCGCCGTGGCGGAGCCGGGCGGAAGCTGGATAACGGTGAGGAAGTAGCCCTGGTCCTGCGCCGGGATGAAGCCGGTCGGCGTCCAGGCCAGAGCCGCGCCGGTCAGTGCGATCAGCCCGGCATAGGCCACCATCATCCGCTTGGGCATGGTCACCAGCTTCGCCGTCCAGCGGCCATAGGCATTGCTGAAGCGGTCGAAGCCACGGTTGAACGCATCGCCCGCGCGCTCCACGAGCTGCTGCCAATAGGCCCCGTCCGGCGCATGCTGGTGCGGGCGCAGGAGCAGCGCGGCGAGCGCCGGCGAAAGCGTGAGCGAGACCACCAGCGAGATCACCGTGGCGGCCGAAATCGTCACCGCGAATTGCTGGTAGAAGGCGCCGGAAAGGCCGCCAATGAACAAAGTCGGCACGAACACGGCGCACAGCACCAGCACGATGGCGATCAGCGCGGCGCCGACCTCGTCCATGGATGTGCGCGCGGCTTCGAGCGGGGAAAGCCCGGCCTCGAGATTTCGTTCGACATTCTCGACCACCACGATCGCGTCATCGACCACGATGCCGATCGCCAGCACCAGCCCGAAGAGCGAGAGGTTGTTGAGCGAATAGCCGAGCATGGCCAGCACCGCGAAAGTGCCGATCAGCGAAACGGGGATCGCCAGCACCGGGATCAGCGAGGCGCGCCATTTCTGGAGGAACACCACGATCACGATCACGACCAGAAACACCGCTTCCAGAAGCGTGTGCACCACCGCGTCGATCGACTGCTGGATGAATTCGGTCGGGTTATAGACGATCCGGTATTCGAGGCCGGCCGGAAAATCCGCCGACAGCTCTTCCATCGCGGACTTGACCGCCTCGGCGGAAGCCAGCGCGTTGGAATCGGGCTGTTGCAGCACCGGAATGATCACCGAATCCCGATCGTTGAGATAGGCCGAGGTGCTGTAATCCTGCGCGCCGATCTCGACGCGGGCGACATCGCGCACGCGCACCTGGCGGCCTTCCGCATCGGTGCGGATCACGACATTCTCGAACTGCTTGGGATCGGTGAAGCGGCCCTGCGTCTCGACATTGAGCTGGAAGGCGCTGCCATCTGCCGGCGGCTGGCCCAGAGTACCGGCGGCGACCTGCACGTTCTGCGCACGCAGCGCGGCAACGATGTCGCCCGCGGTCAGGTTCAGCGCGGCGGCGCGGCCGGGATCGATCCACACGCGCATCGCCAGCTCGCGGCTGCCGAACAGCTGCACGTCGCCTACGCCCTCGATGCGGGCGAGACGGTCCTTGATGCGAGTCTGCGCATAGTTGGAGATATATTCGCGGCTCAGCGACTGGTCGGGTGAAATCAGGTTCACCACCAGCAGGAAGTCCGGCGTGGTCTTCTTGGTCACGATGCCGAGGCGCTGCACCTCTTCGGGTAGGCGTGGTTCGGCGATGGCGACGCGGTTCTGCACCAGCACCTGCGCCTCGTCGAGATCGGTGCCCTGTTCGAAAGTGACGGTGATCGTCACCCGCCCGTCACCCGTGGACTGGCTGGAGAGGTAGAGCATACCGTCCACCCCGTTGATTTCCTGCTCGATCGGGTTGGCGACCGTATCCGCGACCGTTTCGGCCGAGGCGCCCGGATAGGTGGCGGTGACCGTCACCGTGGGCGGCACGACTTCGGGATATTGCGAGACCGGCAGGGCGAAATAGGAGATCGCACCGACCAGGGTGATGATGACGGCGATCACCGCGGCGAAGATCGGCCGATCGATGAAGAAGCGAGACAGGCGCATTTCGGGCTCCTGGTGGAATCGAGGGTGGCCGAGGCCGCCTTGGGCGGCTCAGTCGATCAGTTGGTGAGCGTCGCTTCGCCCGGAGGCGTGTCGGCGGTTGTGTCTGCGGCGTCGGACGCGTCGGATTTGGGCGGAGCGATCTTGTCGAACCGCGCCGTCACCTTGCTTCCGGGGAAAGCCATTTGCGTACCTTCGATCACCACCCGGTCATCGGGCAGGAGACCGCCGCGGATCACCCGCAGCCCGTCCACCACCGGACCGAGCTGGACCGGCTTGGCGGAAACGGTGTCGTCCTTGTCGACCACCAGCAGCAGCTTGCGCGTCTGGTCGGTCTGGATCGCGGTGTCGGGCACCAGCATGGCCATTTCCTTGCCGCCGCTGGAGAGGCGCATGTTTCCGAACATGCCGGGCGTCAGGAAATGGTCGGGATTGCGGACCACGGCGCGGGCGCGGATCGTGCCCGAATTGGGATCGAGCCCGTTATCGGTGAAATCCAGCTCGCCGTGCCAGTTATAGTCGGTCTCGTCCTGCAGCTTGATGTCCACATCGGCGCCGCGATCGAGGCCCTGGCGCTTGTCCTTGAGGAACAGCCCTTCCGAACCGTCGAAGGTGAAATAGAGCGGGTCGAGCGCGTTGATCGTGGTCAGCAGCGTGGCCGAAGGGCCTTCCCCGCCGGAGACGAGATTGCCCGGATCGACGCGGCGATCGGAAATCCGCCCGCCGATGGGCGCGCGAACCGTGGTGAATTCGACATCCAGGCTGCGCGAACGAACGCGCGCCTGCGCTGCGGCCAGCGCGGCTTTCGCGGCGGTGACACGGGCCTGCAGCGAGTCGATCTCGCTCTTGGAAACGGCATCGTCCTCCACCAGCCGCAGCGCGCGGTCGAGATCGCTCTGGGCGAGCACGAGATCGCTCTTGGCGGTGGCGACACCGGCCTGCGCTTCGGCCAGCGCGGCGCGATAGGGGCGCGGGTCGATGGTGAAGAGTGGCTGGCCCTTGCTCACGAACTGCCCGTCCCGGAAATGCACGGCGGTGACCTGCCCCGAAACGCGCGGACGCAGCTCGACGCTGCGGCTCGCTTCGAAGCGGCCGATATAATCGTCCCATTCCGTGACTTCGCGCTGCAGCGGGTTGGCCACGGTAACGACCGGCGGCTGCGGAACCGCGGCCGGCGCCGCGCCGCTGCGCAGCAGGTACCAGGCCAGCGCGGCGGCAACGACGATCAGCACGATCAGGCCGGCGCGGCGCCAGTTGCGCTGCGGCCGCTCGCCCGTGCGCAGGCGGTCCAGTTCGTCGATCTCGATCGGGGTCAAGTCGTTCATCGGGCGGTCCTTCTTCGGCAGGCGCAAGCCTACCGTGAAATGTGTCAGGGCGTGGATCGACGGCGCCGGAAGCGCTGCGCTTTCGGGAACAATCGAAACTGTATTTTTTTGACAGAGGCCCGGTCAGCCCGGGCATGGCATCAGCAAATCATACGAACGGATAGAGCGAGCACCCGTCAGGCGCCGCGCAACCACGCTCGTCAACTTTCTGTACCGCTAAGTATGTAATCTGGCGTTCAGGTCAAGGGATATTTCTATACCGCTCGATATTTTTTTCGCAACGCACCATTTTTCAGCTGTTTAGCGACCCGGCCAAACCGCCAGCGTGGCCTCCGCAACCTGCTGCAATTGCTCGCGCGTGGCCCCGGCGCCTGCCTGCACGGACATGCCCTGAGTCACCGCCACCAGGTAACGGGTGATCGCCTCGGCCTCCATCGGCACGGTGAAATCGCCCTCATCCACGGCCCGCTGCATGCGGGCCTCGATCGCGCGCAGCGACGATTTGGCGCGGGACTGCACATCCTGCCGGATCGGCGAATCCTGCGCCGCGCAATTGACCGAAGCGATCACGCGCATGCAGCCGCGCCCTTCGCTGGTGATGTTCTCGATCGCGCCCATCAGGAAATTCCGCGCCACGCCCTTGGCGGTCGGCGCTTCCAGCGCGCAGCCGACATAGGCCAGCTTCTCGGTCTCGTAGAGATCCAGCGCGCGCTTGAAGAGCGCTTCCTTGTTGCCGAAAGCGGCATAGAGGCTCGGCCGGGTGATCCCCATCGCTTCGGTGAGATCGGTCAGCGAAGCGCCTTCATAGCCCTTGGCCCAGAACACGCGCAGCGCGGCGGCGAGCGCATCTTCCACGTCGAATTCGCGTGGACGCCCGCGGGCAGTAACGGTTGCGACATTTTCCATATCGGTCGGTATATATGTCCCCCGAGCCCATTCGTCCAGTGACAAGCTTGTCATCCAGCCGGGGCAGCTGGCCGATGGACTTATCCCCGCCGCTTTGGTTAGGTCCGGCCATGCGACGTCTTGTCCTCCTGGCCGCCCTTTTTTCCGCCACCGCCAATGCCCAGACGGCAGGCGATCCACTCGATGCCGTCGATCCGATGATCGGCACCGGGCCGGAAGGGCACACCTTTCCCGGTGCCACCGCGCCTTTCGGCATGGTGCAGCTCTCGCCGGATACCGACGCGACCTGCGAGATCCGCGAATGCTATGCCCATGCAGCCGGCTATTCCTACGACGATCCGACGATACAGGGCTTCAGCCACACGCATTTCTCCGGCGCAGGCCATTCCGATCTCGGCGATATATTGGTGATGCCGCAGGCCGGCGACGACGTCCTGCTCGACCCGGGCAGCGCCGAGGATCCCGATGCCGGCTACCGCCAGCGCTTCAGCCACGATAGCGAAACCGCCCGCCCCGGCTATTACGCGGTGACATTGGCCGATAGCGGCATTCACGCGGAGCTCACCGCCGGCAAGCGCGTCGGCGTCCACCGTTACGGTTTCCCCGCGGGCAAGCCCGCGCATCTGCTGATCGACCTGCGTTCCTCGCTCTACAACTATCCGGGTAAGGTGCTGTGGTCCGGCCTGCATCTGCACCCGGACGGCACGCTGACCGGCTTTCGCGAGACGCGCGGCTGGGCGCCGGGGCGCAAGCTCTATTTCGCCATGCGCTTCTCCGCGCCGCTCGCGGATCATGCCTTTATCGACCGCGACGAGAACGTGCCCTATCGCGGCTTCCAGGGGCCGGGGCGCGGCAGCGACGCGTTGGCCGAAAAGCTCGGCAGGGCGCTCGAGGCGCGGCTCGATTTCGGCCCGCTCGACGCCCCGCTGGAAGTGAAGGTCGCGCTTTCGGGCGTGGACGAGGCCGGCGCGATCGCCAATCTCGAGTCCGAGCCCGGCGATTTCGCCGCGATCGAGGCGCAAACGGTCACGGCATGGCGCGAGGCGCTGGGCGCGCTCGAGATCGACGCGGCGCCGGACATGCGCACCAATGTCTATACCGCGCTCTATCACGCGCTGCTGGCGCCGAGCATCTGGAGCGACGCGGACGGCCGCTATCGCGGGCCCGACGACCAGGTCCACCGTGCCGAAGGCTTCACCTTCCGCTCGACCTTTTCGCTGTGGGACACGTTTCGCGCCGAACATCCGCTGCTCACGCTGGTGCAGCCTGAACAGACCACCACCGATGTCGTGAAATCGCTGGTGGCGAGCCGGCAGCACAGCCCGGACGGGATACTGCCGGTCTGGCAGTTCGCCGGCCGCGAAACCTGGACCATGATCGGCTATCACGCCGTGCCGGTGATCGCCGACGCTTATATGAAGGGCCTGCGCGATTTCGATGCCGATGCCGCGCTCGACGCAATGGTCGCCAGCGCGACCTATGCCCGCTATGGCGGGCTCGGCGAATATATGCGCCGCGGCTATGTGCCGATCGACAAGGAGCCCGAAGCCGCCTCCAAGACCGTCGAATATGCCTATGACGACTGGGCCATCGCCCGGATGGCCCGGGCAATGGGCCGCACCGAGATTGCCGACCAGTTCGAAAAGCGCGCCACCTATTGGCGCAACAGTTTCGATGCCAAGAGCGGCTGGCTGCGCGCGCGGCTTTCCACCGGCGAATTCCGCACGCCCTTCGATCCCACGGCGATCAATTACGGTTCGGATTATACCGAGGGCAATGCCTGGCAATATAGCTGGTTCGTGCCGCAGGATCAGGCCGGGCTGTTCGCCATGCTGGGTGGCGACAAGGCGGTGATCGACCGGCTGGATGCGATGTTCGAATTCGACGTCTCCAAGCTGGATTACAGCCATGCCGAGGACATTGCCGGGTTGATCGGGCAATATATCCACGGCAACGAGCCGAGCCACCACGTCGCCTATCTCTATGATTTTGCCGGCGCGCCGTGGCGCACGCAGGAGCGGCTGAAACAGATCGTGGAAAGCCAGTACCGTCCCGCGCCGGACGGGCTTTCGGGCAATGACGATCTCGGCCAGATGTCCTCCTGGCTGGTCTTCACCGCGCTCGGCATCTACCCGGTCACGCCGGCATCGAACCAATATGCGATCGGGAGGCCCTTCGTGGACCGCGCGGTGCTGCATTTGCCCGATGGCAAGGCCTTCACCGTGGTTACGGAAAACCTTTCCGACGCGAATGCCTATGTCGGCACAGTCACGCTTAACGGGAAGCCGCTCGCCCGCAGCTACATCACCGATGCGGAAATCCGCGCCGGTGGCGAGCTGCGTTTCACCATGCAGGCGAAGCCGAACAGGACATGGGTGAGCGCGCCGTCAGCGCGGCCCTTTTCCATGAGCACCGCCCCGAAAGTGGCAGGCGAATAACCCGCTCCTATTCGAGACTGGCGCGGATCTGCTTGAGCGCGGCGGCCTTCAACTGGTGTACGCGCGGCACACTGACATCGAGGATCGAGGCGATTTCGGAGAGGTTGAGTTCCTCCACGAAATAGAGCTGGATCACCATCTGCAGCCGTTCCGGCAGGCCGGTGATCGCGGCGATCAGCAGGCCGCGATCTTCCTGCTGCAGCAGGATATCCTCGGCATCGGGCATGTCGCTGGCGAAGGCGCCGTCGCTGTCCGAATAGCACTCGTCTATCGAGGTCAGCGAGATCGGCGCGGTCTCGCTGCGCAGGCGGCTCGTCTCCTCGACACTCAGGCCAAGTGCCGCCGCGAGTTCGGCCATTTCCGGTTCCCTTCCCAATGTGGTTCGCAATCGCTGTTCGGTCTTTTCCAGCCGCAGGCGCCGCTCGCGCGTGCCGCGCCCCTCGGTCGAGGAGCTGCGCAGCAGGTCCACCATCGCGCCGCGCACGCGCAGCTTGGCATAGGCGGCGAAGCCGTCCTCGCTCGGCCCGTCATGCTTCTGCGCGCATTCGGTGAGCGCGATCAGGCCGGCCTGCATCAGGTCTTCCACCTCGATCGTCGGCCCCGCGCTTCCCGCAAGGTGCCAGGCGTATTTGCGCACCATCGGCAGGAAACGCGTGACCCGTTCCCCAATCGCGTCGCGATAGACTTTCTCGGCCCTCAGGCCGGCATGGTTCTGGATCATGCGGGAACAGCCTCCCTGTCATGCATTTCGGGTCTCTCTTGCGTCTGCATATCCGGCGTCGGCAGGCCCTGTTGCTGCCCTTCCCCGCCGATCACCGCGATCACGTCGATCGGCTGGCTGGCCGGCAATTCGTTGATCGAAAGCACCGCGCAGCCCGGCGCGCGCAGCTTCAGCAGCGAAGCCAGCGGCCGGCGCGCGCGCGGTTGCACGATCAGCGCGGGGGTGGCCCCCGGCGGCATTTCGGCGACGAGATGGGACACGCGCTCGCCGATCGAACGGGCGAGGTCGGGTTCGATGACCATCTGGCCGGTGGTCGGATCCTGCATTCCGCCGAGCACCATTTCTTCCAGCTCGGCAGCGAGCGTGATCACCGGCAGCTTCTCGTCCGGACCGCAGATCGCGCCGACCAGCATCGGGCCGAGATCGGCGCGCATCATGTCCACCAGCATGTCGTGATCGGTGGTCTGCTGGGCCGCCTGAGACAGGCTGGACAGCACCGGGATCGGATGGGCGAGCGTGATGCCGTCGGACAGCAGCGAGCGCAGCAGGCGCGTGACCTGCGCCAGCGAAAGCGGCTGCGGCGTGATCGTCTCGACCAGCTGCGAATGCCGTTCCTTGACCGTGTCGAGCAGTTCGCGGACCTGGTCGGGGCCCAGCAATTGCTGTGGCCGCGCGGAAAGCAGCTGGTTCACGTGGGTGGCGACGACGCTTTCGGCATCGACCACCAGATAGCCTTCGGCCACGGCGAGATCGCGCTGGCCGGGATCGACCCACAGGGCCGGGCAGCCGAAGCTGGGATCATGGGTGGCATCGCCCTGCAGCAGCGATTCCCGGCCGACCTGCCCCGTGTCGATGGCCAGGATACGGTCGGGCTGCAACTGGCCGGAACCGAGCGGCGCACCGCCCAAAGTGACGCGGTAGCGATCGGGCGCGAGTTCGAAACTGTCCTTGATGCGGAATTGCGGGATGATGAAGCCGAAGGACTGGCACATCTGCCGCCTGAGGCCGGTCAGCCGCGCGACCAGCGGCGCGCCGCGGCGCTCGTCCGCCAAATGGACAAGGCCATAGCCCAGCTCCACCGTGACCAGCGACGTCTCGGAGATATCGCCCATGCTGATCGCCGATGGATCGATCACCGGTTCCGGCTCGATCGCGGCGAAAGCGGCCTGTTCCTTGCGTTTCTTGAGCATCCGCCACAGCGCGAAGGCGCCAGCGGAAAGCGGCAGGAACACCGATTGCGGCATGGCCGGGATCATGCCCATCGCGCCGAGCACGAAGGCCACCGGCAGCCAGATGCGCGGATCGGAAAGCTGGCCGCCGATCTGGCCGGTAAGGTCGCGGGAGTCGGACACGCGGGTGACGATCGCGGCGGCGGCGATGGACAGCAGCAGCGCCGGGATCGAGGCAACCAGCGCGTCGCCCACGGCCAGCGTCACATAGCGTTCGCCCGCCTCGCTCGCCGTCAGGCCGTGGCTGACCATGCCGAGCACGAGGCCGGCGATGATATTCACCGTCAGGATGAGCAGCGCGGCGATCGCGTCGCCCTTCACGAACTTGCTGGCACCGTCCATCGAGCCGTAGAAATCCGCCTCGGTCGCGATTTCGCGGCGGCGGGCCTTGGCTTCCTCGGCGGTGAGCAGGCCGGCGGCGAGATCGGCGTCGATCGCCATCTGCTTGCCGGGCAAGGCATCGAGGGTGAAGCGCGCGGACACTTCGGACACGCGCCCCGCGCCCTTGGTCACCACCACCAGGTTGATGATCATCAGGATCAGGAAGACGAAGATACCGACCGCGAAATTGCCGCCGATCAGGAATTCGCCGAAACTCTGGATCACCTTGCCCGCGGCCGCCTCGCCCTGGTGGCCGTTCATCAGCACCACGCGGGTGGAGGCGACGTTCAGCGCCAGCCGCAACAGGGTGGCGAAGAGGAGCACGGAAGGGAAGGAGGAGAAATCGAGCGGCTTTTCCGAATTCACCGCCGCCATCAGCACCGCGACCGACAAGGCGATATTGAGCACGAAGAACACGTCCAGCGCCATGGCCGGGATCGGCACCACCATCAGCACGATGACAGCCAGGATGCCCAGCGGGAGGGCGAGCGCCGGGGTAATGATCGATTTGATGTTCACAGTCCGAAGGCCTTGAATTTGGCGTAAGCGGCATTGACGCGGTCACCCGCGCCGCCGGTATTGCCGGTGGCGCCGAAGGTGGCGCGCAGTGTTTCGGCCATGGAAGGCCGCGAAGGTGCGATGGGCGCGGCTGGCGGTGCCGGCGCAGCGGGCGCCCCGGCCTGCGCGGCGCGCGTATAGGTAAAGGCCTCGGCGGGGCTCATCCCGGAGATGCCGCCCGTATTCGCCGCCATGGCGCCGTCCACCTTGGTCCGCACCAGATCCATCACCTGGCCCACCGTGCGCGGCATGGCCCCGTCATAGAAGATCGGGCGATTGGCGGCGGCGGCCTTGGGAAACAGCGCGGCGGCGGATTTGGACGGCGTGCTCTGCAGCACGCCGAGGAAATCGCGCGCCCCGCTCGCGCCGAGGAAATGGGCGAGATAGAGCTCCGAGGAATCGGGCGTGCGGCCGAGGAAGCCCTGCAGCTCCGCCGTATTGTCGCGCGCCAGTTCGGCGGCCATCAGCGCGGAGGTGTCGGGGTCGTATCGCAGCGCCAGCACCTGGGCGCGCTTCGTGGGATCGGCGATTGTCGGGCGTCCGCCCTGCCGGCTGATCGCGCTATCCGCCCAATCGAGGCCATGCGCGGCGCCATGCTTGTCCAGCGTATCGAGCCAGGTGCCGTTGACGAACTGGTAGAGGCCGGCGGCGGAGGAGGTCGGCGCCTTGGCCGAAGGATCGAAATCGCTTTCGAGCTTCGCCTGCGCCAGCAGGTAATCGAAGTTGACGCCCGTCGCGGCGGAAGCGCGCGCGATGGCGGCGTGGACTTCGCCTTGCTGGACAGGACTGATAGCGGGCACTTGTTCCCCCGGGGTTGGTCAATTCCTCCCGGGGTTCTGCAACAAGCGTGCCAGTTTCGCGCTGCTTAGCGCGGCAGCTCCGCGACAACGGAGGAGCGATGACCCGAATAGAGATTGACCGAACCGGTCAGCGCCTGCAGCCGCGACTGCAGATTGTTGGCGATCAGGTTACGCAGCTTGCGGTTTACCTCGTTGAGGCGCTTCACCGCGTCGAGCAGGCCGTGGCACTCCTCGTCGAGCTCCGACTTGCCGCAGCGTTCGATCACCGCGCAAAGTTCCATCTTGCCGTCGGCGCAAGTGATGATCCGCTCCATGTCGAGAGCGGCAAGTGCCTGCCGTTCCCCTTCCAGGAGGGCAAGCATTTGCCGCAGATGATCGCGCAGGGATGCCGGCTGGTTCACGACTTGGTCCTCAGCAGATAACCGGCGGCGATCATCGCATCGGCGATGCGCGCCGGGACAAGGGGATAACGGCCCTGTTCCACGGCCTTGCGGATCTCCGCCACGCGTTCGCGATCGACGGGAGCCGCCACGCCGGCGGACGCGTGCTTGGTCAGGCCGCTGGTCGCCGCGACCGTCGCCTTGCTGCCTTCGCTGCCTTCACTGGCGGCGGGGCGCACCGGCTCGGCGCGAGACACAGAAGACGATGCACCGGTGTTAAGGCGCGGCGTCACTTTCAGACTTGCGGCATCAATCGGGTTCATCGTTCCGCTCCGTAAAGCATTTCGATACCTAGAACGGCCGCTTCAGCCGGGCATTAAGTCCGCCCGTGACAAAAATTTGCCGCTTACGGCAAATCCATGCCGACCACGCCGGGCCGGATGATGCGCGCGCGGATCGGATCGGTCCTCTTGCCGGCCGGGCGCACGCGAATCCATTCGCCCACAGCGCCGCCTTCCATGGCTTCACCCTGGCGGGACAGCGTAAATCCCTGGCCGTGAACGGCAATCATCACCGATTCACCGCGCATGACGACGGGTTCGGCCGGTTTCGCGGCCACCTGCGCCAGCTGTTTTTCCGCCTGCAGCGGCACGAAAATGCGCCAGCCGCCCGGCACCGGGCAACGGACGAGCACGGTTTCCCGCGTCTTGCCGTACCATTCGAGATCGTGCGGTTCGGCACAATCGGCAAGTTTCAGCCGCCGGTCCACCGGCAGGCGCGCGCCGCCCGGTTCGCCGATCTGTGCGCCGGTGAACTGGGCAACTTCGACATCGATCGCCGCCGGATCGGCAAACCCGGCGGCAACGGCGCCCGAGGCGGCCGAAAGCGCCGCGGCACCTGCGATCAGCTGGATCATTCGCATGGACTATCCCCTTGCTTGGCGGCCAATGCGCCGCCCTCGCCCGGGTTAATGCAATCATCGTGCCAGCCATTCTGGGAATCGTCATAGGCAAGCACGGCCAGCAATTCGGGGGTTTCGCCCGGCTCGATCAGGATGCGCGCGCGCCCTGCCCGGTCTCCGGCCTGCCGCGACAGGTCTAGCGCCGCGCGGGCCGCCTCGTCCGATCCGCCTTCGGTGTATCGGGCCATGATGGTCAGCCGCTGGCGCGGATCGGGCTGCAACTGGTCCAGCCATTCGGCGATCGGCGGCGCGCCGGCCCCGGCGCGATAGATGCCGATCGGCTCGCCCTGGGCCGGCAAGGGGTTCTCCAATGCCTCGGCCTGCTGCTGCGCTTTATCGGCAGCCTCGCCGTCGCCCATCGCGGAAACCGAGACCATGAACAGGATCAGCGCCAGGTCGGCGATGACGGTCTGCCAGCCTCCTCCGGTGCCGCGCGCGATCACGCCGCGCTCCGCCGCGCCGCCCGCTTGCGCGTCGAAGCGTCGTCGGCAGCGCCTTCCTGGAAGACGCGCGGCGCGCTGGCGCTCTTCACGGCATTGGCCAGCCAGTCCAGCAGCTCGCCGCGCGCATGTTCCTCGGCGCGCGACCGGCGCTTCACCGCCGCGCTGAGCGGGGCGAACAGGAAATTGGCGATCAGCAGGCCATAGAGCGTGGTCGTCACCGCCATGCCGATCGCATTGGCATAATTGCCGTCGCCCGCGGCCGCAGCGGACAGGCCCCCGAGCGAGAGCAGCGTGCCCGCCAGCCCCAGCACGGGCGCGAGTTCCGCCGCATGGGCCAGCACCGCCGATCCGGTCTCGGAAAGGGCCAGCCGCTTGTGCCGGTATTTCTCGTGCTCTTCGTAAAGCGCCTGGATCGAGCGGCGGGCGATCAGCTTGTCGGAGAGATCGTCGAACTCGCCATCGCCGGAACGGCCCGGCTCGGCGCGCAGCAGCCCTTCCGCCTTGATCGCCTGCACCTGCCCGGCGAGCTCCGCCTTCACGCGCGCGGCATTGAACGGCCGCGTCGGCAGCTGAGCCAGAACCCGCAGCATGTCGCGCGTGTCGCTCCACCCGCAACGCAGCAGAGTGGCCGCCATCGTGCCCCCCAGCACGATCGCGATGGACGGCAGGTCGATCATTTGCGTGACGTTCATGGGGCCTCCTCCCCCGGAAGAACGGCAGGCGGCAGCGCGAATATAGCGCATGGCCGAAAGTTGCCGCCGACCGGCAAGCGCTTGCCGCCGGCCCTTGCCGCCCCCTGCCGGAGCCTCCTCACAGGCGAATTTTCGCGGTTTGGCACGGCGCTTGCTTAGACGGGGGCGAGTTATTGTGTGGAGTGTGTGATGAGCGAAGGACTTTTCGGCGTCCACGGTGCCGCGCTCGAGATCCGGGCCCAGCGCCTCAACCTGCTGAGTTCCAACATCGCCAATGCGGCGACCCCGGGCTACAAGGCGCGCGACATCGATTTCGCCGCGGCGCTCGAAGCGCGCATGGGCGGCGCGAGCGAGGAACAGGCGGCCGATTCGGCCACCCGTTACCGCGTGCCCGTGATGTCCAGCCTCGACGGCAACACGGTAGAGATGGCGACCGAGCAGTCCGCCTTCGCCGAGAACGCCGTCGCCTACACCGCCACGCTCAGCTTCCTGCGCGGCCGCATCGACACCGTCACCCGCGCGATCAGGGGCGAATGACGATGTCCGGCCCGATGACCCTTTTCCAGCTCGGCCAGCGCGCCATGTCCGCCCAGCTCGTGCGGATGAACGCGGCCGCCTCCAACCTCGCCAATGCCGGGAGCGTCTCGGCCACCGAGGACGGCGCCTACAAGCCCGTGCGCGCGGTGTTCGCCGAGGAACTGGACCAGGCGACCGGCATGAGCTCGGTCCGCGTGGACCGCGTGATGACCTCCGAAGCCGCGCCCGTGCGCCGGCACGAACCCGACCACCCGCTGGCCGACGAGAACGGCGATGTCTGGGTCTCCCCGGTCGATGAGAACGAAGAGATGGTCGAGATGCTCGAAGCCTCCCGACAGTACCGCAACATGGTCGACGCCGTGTCGACCGCCAAGCAGCTGATGCTCGAAACCATGAGGATGAAATGACCGTCAACGCAACCAACGCCGCCGGCGCAGCAGGCGCCGCGACCAGCACCACGGGGACGGGCTTCGGAGCCCTGGGCTCGGAGGATTTCCTCAAGCTGCTGGTCGTCCAGATGCAGCAGCAGGACCCGTTCGACCCGGTCGATAACAAGGACATGCTGGCGCAGATGGCGCAGTTCTCCTCGCTTTCGGCCGCCACGGACTCGACCGATTTGCTGCAGGGCATCTCCGACAAGCTCGACCTGCTGGTCGCTGCCGGAGCCGAAGGCACCAAGACCAACGAAACAACCGAGAACTGAGCAGGAGTAAACCCATGTCCTTCTATGTGTCGCTGAACGGGCTCAAGAATTCCCAGACCGATCTGGGCGTCATCGCCAACAACATCGCCAACGCCGAAACCAACGGCTTCAAGAAGAGCCGCACCGATTTCGGCGACGTCGTCGCCGCTTCCGCGCTGACGAATCCGCGGATGGTCCAGGGCGTCGGCTCGACGGTGGAATCGATCACGCAGAATTTCGAGCTCGGCCCGATCGAGCAGACCGGTTCCGCGCTGGACCTCGCCATTACCGGCGACGGCTTCTTCACGACGACCAATATCGATACCGGCAAGACCTATTATACGCGCAACGGCGCCTTCAACACCGACCAGGACGGCAACATCCAGGACGGTTCGGGCAATGTGCTGCAGACCTATCCGGTGGACGCCAACGGTACGCCGACTTCCACCACGCTGCAGAACACGCAGATCCCGGCCACCAATGCCGCGGGCGCGGAATTCGCCAGCGTCACGATCGGCGCGGACGGCCTCGTCACGGCTTCCTATGCCGATGGCTCGACCACGCCGCTGGGCAGCGTCGCCCTCGCCTCCTTCCTTTCGCCCGAGGGCCTGAAGAAGGTCGGCTCGTCGAACTGGGAAGTGAGCGGCATCTCCGGCACGGCCAAATACGGCTCGCCGGGCTATGGCCAGTACGGCACGCTGCTGTCGGGCTCGCTCGAGCGTTCCAACGTGGACATTGCCGAGGAACTGGTCGGCCTGATCACCGCCCAGCGCAACTTCCAGGCCAATGCCAAGGCGATCGATACTGCGACCCAGATTTCGCAGACGATCATCAACCTGCGGACCTGATAAAAGATGGACCGGCTGATCTATACCGCGCTTTCGGGGATGCAGTCCTCGATGGAGCAGCAGCGGGTGATCGCCAGCAACATGGCGAACTCCCAGACGCTCGGCTTCAAGGCCGAGCTGCTGGACCAGCGCCCCGTCACCGTGAAGGGCGACAGCCTGGAAGTCCGGGCCATGCAGCACGCAGAAGTGCGCGGCGCCCGGATGGATACCGGCGAGATGGTCGAAACCGGCCAGCCCCTGGACGTGGCCGTCAATGGCGACGCGCTGCTGGCGGTGCAGGCGGATGACGGGAGCGAGGCCTATACGCGCCGCGGCGACCTGTCGATCTCGCCCACCGGCCTGCTGGTCACCGGAGAAGGTCACGCCGTCATGGGCGATGCCGGTCCCATCACCATTCCGCTGGGCGGCCAGCCCTCCATCGCGCCCGACGGCACGGTGAGCGTCACCGATCCTTCGGCCGCCGATGCCCCGCCGCAGGAAGTGGGCCGGATCAAGCTGGCCGGCTGGCAGGGCAGCCCGGTCCTTAAGGGGCTGGACGGCCTGTTCCGCGTCGAAGGCGGCGGCGTGCTGCCGCGCGACGAGGAAGCGAGTGTGACCACCGGATCGCTCGAACAATCGAATGTGAAGCCGACCGAAGTGCTGGTCCAGATGATCGACGCGCAACGCCTCTTCGCCATGCGCACCAAGCTGATCCAGACCGCCAGCCAAATCGACGAAAGCAGTGCGCAGCTAATGCGCATGACCTGAAGAAAGGACTGAACAGATGCCCGTTTCCGCACTCCAGGTCGCCCGCACGGGGCTCGAGGCCCAGGACGCCCGCATGCGCGTGGTGGCCAACAACCTCGCCAACGTCGGCACGACCGGCTTCAAGCGCGACCGCGCCAATTTCGCCACCCTCGCCTATCAGGATGCCCGCGTCGCCGGACAGCGTTCCTCGGGCGAGACCGCCTATGCCACGGGCCTGAACCTGGGCACCGGCGTGGCGATCCAGTCGACCAGCCAGATCGTCACCCAGGGCGCGCTCAACACGACGGGCAATGCGCTCGATCTCGCGCTCGACGGCGAAGGCTATTTCCAGGTCGAACTGCCCGGCGGGCAGCTCGGCTATACCCGCGCCGGCAATTTCACGCGTTCGGCCGAGGGCCAGATCGTCACCACCCAGGGCTATGTCCTGCAGCCGGCGATGACCGTGCCCGAAGGCGCCAGCACGATCACCGTCTCGCCCGACGGGATAGTCTCCGCGCAGCTTCCCGGCGAGAGCGAGTCGACCGAGCTCGGCCAGTTGCAAGTGGCGAGCTTCGCCAACCCGGCCGGCCTGCGCGCGATCGGCGACAACTTCCTGGTCGAAACCGGCGCCAGCGGCGCGGCCCAGCTCGCCCCCGGCGGCGAGAACGGCCGCGGCAATATCCGCCAGGGCATGCTCGAAGCCTCCAACGTCAACATCGTCGAGGAGCTGGTCGACATGATCGAATGCCAGCGTGCCTACGAGATCAACTCCAAGATGGTCTCCTCGGTCGACGAGATGCTCCGCAACGCCAACCAGACGCTGTGATCGCCGCAGCGACAAGGACCCGCATCATGAACAAGACGATCGCCCGCACCGCCGCCCTCCTGGGCACCACCTTCCTGCTCTGCGCCTGCGGCGCCGAACGGCCGGCCGGCTTTGCCGCCGCGCTGCCCCCGGCGCCCGCAGCGGCACCGGCGGCCAGCAATGGCGCGATCTTCCAGGCCGCGGGCGGATATTCGCCCTATTATGCCGGCAGCCGTGCCCATCAGGTCGGCGATCTCGTCACCGTGGCGCTGATCGAAAGCACCACCACTTCGAAGTCCGCCAGCTCGAAAAATTCGCGCGATGGCGGCTTCACGCTGGTGCCGCCGACCACCGGCGCGCTGTCTTTCGACCCCAACAACCTTAATTCCTCGGCCTCTTCGACGTTCAAAGGAGGAGGCGACGCATCGCAGTCGAGTTCGCTGGCTGGCTCCATCACCGTGACCATCGCGGAGGTGCGCCCCAACGGAACCGCGCTGATCAGGGGCGAGAAGGTCATGAATTTCAGCCAGGGCGATGAATGGATCCAGCTTTCGGGCATCATCCGTCTGGCCGATATCGGCCCGGACAACACGATCGCGTCGCCGCGCATCGCCGATGCCCAGCTGCGCTATGCCGGCAAGGGCGCGGTGCAGCAGTCGAGCCGCCAGGGCTGGCTGCTCAACTTCTTCAGCCAGATAAGCCCGTTCTGAGGCGATGACGATGATACGCAAGATCCTCATCGCACTCGCGGGCGTGCTCGCCATCATCGCCACCCCGGCCGCGGCCGAGCGCGTGCGCGATCTCGGCAGCTTCCAGGCCGTGCGCTCCAACCAGCTGACCGGCTATGGCATCGTCGTCGGGCTCGACGGCACGGGCGACGACAATTTCGCCTATGCCACCCAGGCCATGCGCGGCGTTTCCACGCGGCTCGGCCTGCAGCTCCCGCCGGGCGTGAACCCGGCGCTCAAGAACGCCGCAGCGGTGGTCATCACCGCCGACCTGCCGGCCTTCGCCAAGCCCGGCCAGCGTATCGACGTGACCGTTTCCGCCATCGGCAAGGCCAAGAGCCTGCGCGGCGGCGCGCTGGTCATGACCCCGCTCTATGGCGCGGACGGGCAGATCTACGCCATGGCGCAGGGCAACCTCGCCGTCGGCGGGCTCGGCGTTTCGGGCAAGGACGGCTCCAAGCTGACCGTCAATATCCCGACCGTCGGCCGGATCGCCGAAGGGGCCAGCGTGGAACGCGGCGTGGCGACCGGCTTCGAGAATTCCGCCGTGCTGCGCTACAATCTCTACCAGGCCGATTTTCTCACCGCGGCGCGCGTGCGCGATGCGATCAATGCCCGTTATCCGGGTTCGGCGCAGATCGAGGACGGCGTGACGCTGGCCCTCTCCCTGCCCACCGGCGCCGATGTGCGCGCCGGGATCATGGCCGATATCGAAATGCTCGAGGTCGATCCGGCCGAGGCCGCCGCCCGCGTGGTGGTGAACAGCCGCACCGGCACGGTGGTGATCTCCAGCGCGGTGCGCCTCGCCCCGGCGGCGATCAGCCATGGCAGCCTGGTGGTCCGCATCGACGAGGACCCGACCGTGGTCCAGCCCGAGCCCTTCAGCCGCGGCGAAACCGCCGTGCAGCAGGACAGCCAGGTGGATATCGAGGAACGCGGCGGCCATGTCGCCCTGTTCGAACCCGGCGCCTCGCTGGCGCAGGTGGTCGACGCCCTCAACCTGCTCGGCGCGACCCCGTCCGATCTCGTGGCGATCCTCGAAGCGCTCAAGCAGGCCGGCTCGCTCAAGGCGGAGATGGTGGTAATATGACGACGCCCGTCGCCCTTGCCGCGCATAACGCCAGTTCGGCGCTGCAGCCGACCCAGCCCAGCGATCGCGAGAAGCTGGGCGAAGTCGCGCAGCAGTTCGAGGCGATCTTCCTTCGCCAAATGCTCGCCGCTGCCCGCAAGACCGATTTCGGCGGCAACGACCTGTTCGGCGGCCAGGGCGAGGACACGTTCCGCGAAATGCAGGACGCGCAATTCGCCGATATCGCCTCCAAGTCCGGCATGATCGGCTTCGCCGGGTCGATCGAGGCGCAGCTTTCCCGTTTCGTGCAGCCGGAGGAATAGACGATGGCATCCGACCTCCTCCAGATTGCCGCCAGCGGCGCGCGCGCGGCGCGCGGCGCGCTGGACGTGACCGCGCAGAACATCGCCAACGCGTCCAGCGACGGCTATGTCCGGCGCAGCGTCACGATCGAGGAAGTCGCCGCATCCGGCGGGATGCTGCGCGCCAACGACATCTCGCTGTCCGGTTCGCGCGTCAGCGGCGTCAACCGCAACGCCGACATGTTCCGCCAGACCGAAGTGCGCCGCACGGTGAGCGACCTGTCGCGCTCCGATGCCGAGCTCACCGGATTGCAAAATCTCGAATCCTCGCTCGACCAGTCCGGCATCTACGATGCGATCGTCGAATTCGAAGGCTCGCTGCAGCAGCTCGCGGTCGATCCGGTCGATCCCTCGCTGCGCTCGGCCGTCATCGCCTCGGTGGACGCCCTGGCGAACAAGTTCGGCATCGCCGACACTTCGATCTCCTCGGCCGTCAGCGGGATGCAGTTCGACGCGCAGGCATCGGTTGACAAGGCCAATGTGATGACCGGCGAGCTCGCGCGGGTGAACCTGCAGCTGGTGCGCGCCGGTGCCGGCAGCAGCGACCGCGCTTCCCTGCTCGACCGGCGCGACAGCCTGCTCGAACAGCTCAGCGGCATCACTGATATCTCCACCAGCTTCGCCGCCGACGGCACGGTTTCGGTGGCGATGGCCGGCTCTTCGGGCCCGAACCTCGTTTCCGGCGGCAATGCGGCGACGCTCGCCATGACCACCGCCGCCGACGGCACCATCTCCTTCGCGGTGGACGGCGCCGCCGTCGCCCCGACTGGCGGATCGCTGGCCGGCAATGCCCTGGCGCTGACCGAAGCGGCCAGCATGCGTAGCCGGCTGGACACGGTCGCCAATTCGATCATCGCCACGGTGAATGCCGCGCAGACGGCGGGCACCGCGCTTGACGGTTCGGCCGGCCAGCCCCTGCTCACCGGCAGCGGCGCCAGCGGTATCCAGCTGGCCTTCACCGATCCGGACGGGATCGCCACGGCAGGCGCCGGCGCGGCCGCGGGCAGCCGCGATTCCTCCAATCTCGATGCGCTGCGCCAGGCGCTCAACACCAGCGAGCCGGCCGATGCGGCCAATGCGCTGCTGTTCGACATTTCCAGCAAGGTTTCCAGCCGCAAGCTGACCAATGAGGCGCTCGATACGATCGCCGCCTCGGCGCGGATCTCGCTGCAGGAGCAGGCCGGTGTCGATCTCGATGCCGAGGCCGCCAATCTGATCCGTTACCAGCAGGCTTTCCAGGCTTCCGGGCGGGCGATGCAGGTCGCCACCGAGCTGTTCGACACCTTGATAGCGATTGGATGATTCAGCGATGATCAATCTGAGCACCGGGGCATTCTACACGCGCGCCACTCGCCAGATGAGCGAGCTGCGTTCGCAGGCCAATTCCCTGCAGGAACAGCTCAATAGCGGTGAGAAGCTCACCCGCTCGTCCGACGATCCCGTGGCCGCCGCGCGGCTGCGCACGCTTTCGCGCGCCACCCAGCTTTCCGACATCGACCAGGGCAATTCCGATCGCGCCGCCGCCGATCTGAAGCTGACCGACAGCGCGCTCAGCTCGGTCGCCGATATCATCACCCGCGCCAAGGAACTGGCGACACAGGCCGCCAGCGGCGTGCTCAGCGATTCCCAGCGCACCTCGATCGGCCTCGAAATCGACGGCCTGCAAAAGAGCCTGCTGCTCGTCGCCAATGGCGAGAACAGCGCCGGCCACGCCCTGTTCGGCGGGCAGGCCACCGGCGCATCCTACCAGGAAAGCGGCGGCACCGTCTCCTATGTCGGCACGGCCGAGACCCTGCCGCTCGATCTCGGCGAAGGGCAGGAAGTCGTCCCGGCCCTGACCGGCCCCGAAGTCTTCTCCTTCGACGCGGACGGCACGCCCACCGACCTGTTCGCCGTGCTCGGCACGCTGGCCGCCGCGCTGCAGGACAGCAGCGCCGACGGGCAGGCCGCGAGCCGCGACGCGCTGACCGGCCTCGATGCCGGGCTGGAAAAGGTGACCACTTCGCAAACCGTGATCGGCGCCCGGATGAACTGGGTCGACATCATGGACGAGCGGCGGGAATCGACCGGCACGCTGCGCGCCGACGAGGAAAACAAGATCGGCGGCGCCGATCTCGCCGAGACGATCAGCAAGCTGCAGGAGCTGACGACCGTTCTCGAAGCGAGCCAGGCAAGCTTTGTCCGTCTCGCCAATCTTTCTCTGTTCAACATGATCTGATCCGCCACGGCGGAATCTGGGGGCCACGCAAATGTTCGCTGCAATCGGGATAGTTATCCTCTTGGTAATGGTGTTCGGCGGCTTCGCCTTCACCGGCGGCGCGCTGGAACCCGTGCTCCATGCCATTCCGCACGAGATGCTGATCATCGGCGGCGCGGCGCTGGGCGCGACCGTGGCCGGCAACTCGATGCACGAGCTGAAAGCGATCGGCTCGGGCCTCGCCAAGGTGTTCAAGGGCCCGCGCCACACCAAGCAGGACCACATGGATGCCATCGCGCTGACCAGCAAGCTGATGAAGCTGCTGCGCTCCGAAGGCCCCGTGGCGCTGGAAAGCCATGTGCAGGAGCCCGAGAATTCCGCGATCTTCGCCGAATATCCAAAGATCCTCGCCAACAAGCCGCTTGTCGGCCTGATCTGCGACACGCTGACGCTGATCGTCGTCTCCTCCGGCACGCTGGAAACGCATGCCGTGGAAGACGTGATGGACAATGCGATGAAGACCCATTTCCACGAGTTGCACGAACCGCAGCACGCGCTGCAGTCGCTGGCCGACGCCCTGCCCGCTTTGGGCATCGTCGCCGCCGTGCTCGGCGTGGTGAAGACCATGGGCTCGATCGACGAGCCGCCCTCCGTACTTGGCGGCATGATCGGCTCGGCGCTGGTCGGGACCTTCCTCGGCGTGTTGCTCGCCTATGGTATTGTCGGCCCGCTCTCGACCCGGCTCAAGCAGGTGCTGGAGCAGGACGAGCAGATCTTCCACGCCGTGAAACAGGTGATCATCGCCTCGCTCAACGGCTATCCGCAGCCGCTGGTGGTGGAGAGCGCGCGTTCCGGCCTCGGCCATGCGGTGCGCCCGGGCCTGTCCGAACTGCTAGACAGCCTGCGGGGCCGCTAAGATGGCCTCGCGCGGAAAGAACGAGCCGCCACCGCCGATCATCGTCAAGAAGGTCACCGTCGTCGAAGGCGGCGGCCATCACGGCGGCGCGTGGAAGGTCGCCTATGCCGACTTCGTGACCGCCATGATGGCATTCTTCCTGCTGCTGTGGCTGCTCGGCGCGACGACCGAGGACCAGCGCAAGGGCCTGGCCGACTATTTCACGCCGACTTTGGTCAAGACGAGGCAGCAGAGCGCCGGCGCCAACGGACTGCTCGGCGGTTCCTCGATCACCGATGTCGACAATTATCCCAACCGCGCGGGGCAGACCGGCACCAAGTCCATGACCGTGCCGCGCGGCGCCACCGGCGGGCCGAAGGAAGGCGCCGACGCGGTCAACCGCATGCGCCAGCGGGTCGAACAAAAGCTGAGCGAAAGCAAGCGGATGCGCCGGCTTGTTCGACAGGTTCGGATGGTCGACACGACCGAGGGTGTGCGTATCGACCTGGTCGACGATGCCGATTTCTCGATGTTCTCGCTCGGCACCACGGTGCTGACGCCCGACGCGGCCGCGCTGCTCAAGGTCATCGCCCAGGCGGTGCAGCCCGAAGCGGGCAAGCTGACGGTGCGCGGCCATACGGACTCGCTGCCGTGGAAGAGCGGGCTGAAGGCGAACAACTGGTCGCTTTCGGCCGGCCGCGCGGAAGCGACGCGGCAGGCGCTGATGCGCAACGGGATCGGCGAAGGCCGCTTCCTGCGGATCGAGGGCGTGGCCGATCGCGAATTGCTGGTGCGCGACAATCCGCAGGACCCGCGCAACCGGAGGATATCCATCCTGCTGACCCGCTAGCGGCTCCAGCCGGAGGCCAATCCGCCTCCGGTTACCCTCTGTTAACCATGCCTCTTTAAGTCTCCTCTACCGACAGGGGGGCGGTATCCGGCTGCGTGCCGCGAAGGCTTCCCGCAAGCGACAGGAGCCTTGCCTTGACCGTCTCGCTTTCGCCGCATCAGTTCGATCGGCTGCTCGACAGCTATCCGGGCATTCAATGCCTGTCGCTCGACTGTTTCGACACGCTTTTGTGGCGCGATACGCATAGCCCGCGCGACATTTTCCAGGCCCTGCCCGGCACCAGCGTCATCCAGCGCAGCAGCGCGGAACGGCGCGCACGGATCGCCGCGGAAATGGCCGGGCGCGGCAGTGAAATCTCGATCGGCGAGATCTATGCCGAGCTAATGCCCAATGCGGACAACGGCGAGCGCGAGGCGGCCATCGCGGCGGAAATAGCGGCCGAAGCGCGCCACTGCTTCGGCTTTGCACCGGTGGTACAATTGATGCGGGCTGCCAAGGAGCGCGGGCTCAGGATCATCATCGTCAGCGACACCTATCTCGATGCCAGACAGCTGCAGGAGCTGATCGCCAGCGCCGCGGGCGAAGAGGTGACCGATCTGATCGACCAGATCTTCTGTTCCAGCAAATTCGGCAAGTCGAAGGCTGGCGGGCTCTATCATGAAGTCCTGCGCAAGCTGAAGCTGCCGGGCAGCGCCGTGCTGCATATCGGCGACAACAAGCGGGCCGATATCGAAGGCGTCACGCCCTTCGGCGCCAACACCGCGCATCTTGCCCAGTTCAGCGGTTCGGCGGAACAGCGACTGCGGCTCGAAGCCGCGATCGACAAGATGATCCATCCGCATGCCGCGGAAACCGCATCGACCACCCTGCCCCACCGCGCAACGCTATCCATCGCCGAGCCGCTCGCCGCCAGCCCGGCCGAGCGGCTGGGCATGACTTTCCTCGGCCCGATCTATTGCGGGTTCGAGCGCTGGCTGAAAAGCGAGGCCAAGGCGCTGGAGGAGCAGCATGGCGGCACCGTCCACTGGCTGTTCCTGATGCGCGACGGCCATCTGCCGATGCTGGTCCACGCACTGAGCGGCCCGCATGACAATGCCCATGCGGTGGAGATCAGCCGTTTCACCGCGGTCGCCTCCTCGCTGACCTCGGACCGGGCGATCGAGCGTCAGGCCCAGCAGAACAGCGCCATCAAGACGGAAGCACTGGCGGCGCAGATGCTGATCCCCGAAGAGCAGTTGCAAGCCATTTGCGGCGACCTGCCGCCGGAAGAAACCAACCGCGCACTGCTGCGCGAATTGCGCACGGGGCAGCGGAAGAAGAGCATCGCCCGGGCCGCGCGCGAACTTGGCGACCGGCTGGTCGCGCATGTCGCCAATACGGTCCGCCCGGAAAAGGGCGACACGCTGATGCTGGTCGATCTCGGCTATAACGGCACGGTGCAGAACCGGATCGACGGATTGCTGCGCGAACGGCTGGGCGTGCATGTCGCCGGGCGATTCCTGCTGCTGCGCGAAATCGACCAGCCCGGACATGACAAGAAGGGCTTCATCAGCGCCGAGCATTATGACGCCTTCACGCTGGAAGCGCTGTGCGCCAATGTCGCCGTGCTGGAGCAGCTTTCGACCCGTTCGACCGGGTCGGTCGTCGATTACGAGGAGGACGGCACGCCGATCCGCCGCGCGAACGACATCAAGGAAACCCAGAGCGGCACGCGCGAGAGCATTCAGGCGGGCTGCCTGCAATTCCAGGCATTCGAGGAAACGGCCACGGTCCGCAATTCGGCGGAGCGGGATCTGGACAACTGGCGCAGGGGGGCGGCCAATGTAATGGCGCGCATGATGTTCCTGCCCATGCCGGAGGAACTGACAGTGATCGAACAGTTCGAGCATGACGTGAACCTGGGCACGGCCCAAACCACCGGCCTGTTCGACAAGGCCATCGCCCATCGCGGGCTACGCCAGCGCGGCCTGTTCTACATGAACGGATCGGAGCGGATGTATCTCCCCGCCGAAATCCAGGGCCAGGGAATGGCGACGCGCCTGAGCCTGCTGACGCAGCGCCGCTTCGGCCTGCCGCTGACTTTCGGCGACATGGCCGATGCGACGATCGAGCTGCCGGTGATCTTCGCCGACAGCAAGGAGGCCGTGCCGCAACTGGTCACCGCCACCAATACGCATGACGGTTTCTTCCTTGCCGCCATTCCCGTCGGCGCAAGCCGCTATTCGGTGGCGCTGCAATTCGGCGCGCTGTTCGAATGGTTCGAGCTCGACAGCCTGAGCTTCCACCCGGTGGACGAATTCCTTTCGCTCACGCCCGACGATCTGCGGCGGGAAGTGCCGGCCGAGCCGGTGCTGGACGGGATCGAGCAGGCCGCTTCGCGGCTGATGCGCTGCGAGAGCGAGCATGGCTTCGCCATGGTCTCGCCGCCGGCAAACGAGAATGGTGAACAGCTGATGCTCGCCTGCGTCTTCCGCCCGACCGTTGTTCGCGAGATCGCGCAGGCGGACGAGCCGGCCGACGCGCCGATCGAAGCGAAAGCCGAGAAGGTGCTTCACTGATGGCGGATCTGCTGATCCATTCGATGGTGGAATTCGCGCCGATCATCCGCCCCTGCCTCGAAAGGGCGGCGGTGAAGGATATCGTCGAGATCGGCGCGGAATTTGGCGGCATGTCGCAATTGCTGGCCGATCACTGCGCCGCGGCCGGTGGCATGCTGACCAGCGTGGATCCCGCGCCCAAGGCTGAATTCCTCGCCTGGGCGGAAGAGAACGAAGCCGTGCGCCATGTCGCGCAGCCGAGCCTCGAAGCCCTGCCCAGCCTTGCCGCGGCAGACGCCTGGGTAATCGACGGCGATCACAATTATTACACCGTTTACAACGAGCTGCGCGAGATCGACGCGATCTGCAGCCGGGACGGCAAGCCACTTCTGGCGTTTCTCCATGACATCAGCTGGCCCTGCGCACGGCGCGACTTCTATTACGCACCGGAACGCATCCCGGCGGAACACCGCTATCCCTATAGTTACGATGTGGGCGTCACGCTCGACCACGACGGCACGATGGAAAATCGCGGGATGCGCGGAATGGGACATTTCGCCTGGGCCCTGCATGAAGGCGGCCCTCGCAACGGCGTAATGACGGCGGTCGAGGATTTCGTCGCCGGCGCCGACAGCGAGGATCGCCCGCTGGTCTTCGCCCATATCCCGGCTGTGTTCGGGCTCGGCGTGGTGTTCGATGCCAGCGCCGAATGGGCCGAGGATATTGCCGGCCAGCTGCTGCCCTATCACCAGAACGAGCTGCTCGCGAAGCTGGAGCTCAACCGGCTGGCCAATTACCTGACCGTGATCGACTGGCAGGACCGCGAAGCCGAACGGCTAGCGGAAGCAGAGACCGAAACAGCGGCCGGATAAGGCCGCCGGCGCCACTGCGCCGCACACATTTCCCCAACCCGCCCTTGCCTAAACCGGCCCGCCGCTATGGCGGCGGAATTTCGTTCGAGGCCGTAAGCAACAGACACAAAAAAGCCCCGCGCTCCTTGGGAGCGCGGGGCCTTCAGTCTTTTGAAGAGACTTTGTTATTAGCGCAGCAGCGACAGAACGTTCTGCTGGCTCTGGTTCGCCTGGGCAAGCATCGCCGTGGAGGCCTGGCTCAGGATCTGGGCCTTGGCGAGAGCGGTCGTCTCGGCCGAATAGTCGGCGTCTTCGATCCGCGAACGCGCGTCGGACAGGTTGGTGATGTTGCTGGTCAGGTTGGCGACCGACGATTCAAGGCGGCTCTGAGCGGCACCAAGCGTGGCACGCGTCGTGCTGATCTTGTCGAGGCCGGTGTCGACCGTGGCGAGAACAGTGTTGTCGGCCGAGCTCAGGTCGATGGCGGTAACGCCGGTGATCGCAGCGTCGGCAGCGAGGTTGCCGAAGGTCAGGTCGACCGTGTCGGAAGCGTTCGCACCGGCCTGGATGGTCACGGTGCCGCTGGTGCCGGCGGTGCCGTCGAACAGCTTGACGCCGTTGAACTCGGTGTTCGAAAGGATGTTGGTGATCTCGGACGAGAGCTGCGTGACTTCCGCCTGCAGGTTCGTCTTGTCGCCCGAATCATAGGTGCCGCTGGTCGCCTGCACGGCCAGCTCGCGGATGCGCTGCATCATGTTGGTTACTTCGTTGAGCGCGCCTTCAGCGGTCTGCGCCATCGAAATACCGTCATTGGCATTGCGAATGCCCTGGCTCATGCCGCGAACCTGCGCGGTCATGGTGGTGGCGATGGCGAGGCCGGCGGCGTCGTCCTTCGCGCTGTTGATACGCTTGCCGGTCGAAAGACGCTCCATCGCAACGCCAAGTTCCTTGTTGGCGAGGGTGGAAGCGTTCGACGCCCGCATCGCGCTGATGTTGGTGTTGATAACAGCCATTACTCAAACTCCCTGTAGGTCTCCGAACGCTGCCGGGAATGATCCGTAGCGATCGGCAGCTGGGACCTAGACCGGCAGATCGGCAGAAAGTTTAAGCGGGGGGTGAAAGATCGCTGGGCAGTCCTGAGCCCTATACGTGTTTTCCCTTAAGGGGCCCCTCAAGACCTAAAATTAACCTTCTCTTGGACGTCCCGCGCGCATCAGGGGTGACGAAGAGATCTGGTTAACACGCCGGGGGGCGTCACTAAATTGTTGGAACTTACGAACGCGTTTGATCGTGCGCATGCTGCGCTCGCTGGCAAACTGGCTGGGGTCGTCCCGTCGCTTTTTCCTGATCGGCACCTCCTTCTGACCGATGGCCAGGAGCCGGAACTGGGCGGCCAGGCGAACCGGATCGCTGTCACCCGCGGCGACACGCCGTCCTTCGCGCCGAGCGCCAATGGCGGATCGCTGACCTATGCCGATCCCGCTTCCGAAACGAGCTTCGCCGCGCTGATCGCCCTGCTGTGCGGACGCCGTGCCCCGGTGGCGGCCGATCCGGCATCGCTTTCCGTCCTCGCCCTCGCCGACCGCATCGCCACGGCGGAAATCCCCGTGCTGATCAACGGGCCGACCGGCACCGGCAAGGAAGTGCTCGCCAGCTTCATCCACAATCGCAGCCCGCGCGCGGGCAAGCCCTTCGTTGCCGTCAACTGCGCCGCGATCCCCGAAACCATGCTCGAAGCCATGCTGTTCGGCCACCAGAAGGGCGCCTTCACCGGCGCCAATGCGGCCGGCGAAGGCTTTTTCCGCGCGGCCGATGGCGGCACGCTGCTGCTCGACGAGATCGCCGAGATGCCGCTGGCGCTGCAGGCCAAGCTGCTGCGCGCGTTACAGGAAGGCGAAGTGGTGCCGATCGGCGCGACCAAGCCGGTCAAGGTCGATGTCCGCATCATCGCCTGCGCCAACCGCGACCTGCCGCTGGAGGTTGAGGAAGGCCGTTTCCGCGCCGACCTGTTCTATCGCCTCAATGTCTTCCCGATGGCGCTGACCGCGCTGCGCGAGCGCCCGGCCGATATCGCCCCGCTCGCCTTCATGATGGTGATGCGCCACGCGGCCGAAGGCCAGGCCAGGCCCTGGATCAGCGACGCCGCGCTGGAAATGCTCAAGGGCCATGGCTGGCCGGGCAATGTGCGCGAGCTGGAAAACGTGATGCGCCGCGCACTGGTGCTCGCAATGGGCCAGAACGTAATCGAGCCCGAACATATCATTTTCGACCAGCCCGCGCGCCTGGTCGAGAAGCCGACCGCGCCGGAAGCAGAACTGCCGGTGCCGGCAGCCAAGCCGGGCGAGAAGCTGTCGAAGATCGTGCAGATCTCCGAAGCCCGCGCGATCATGGAAACGCTCGACGCCTGCGGCGGCCGCCGCACCGAGGCGGCCCGCAAGCTGGGCATCAGCGAGCGAACATTGCGTTACCGGCTCGCCTCCTTCCGTGAGGCCGGCCTGGCAATCGGAGGCTCGCGATGAACCCGATCGGTGGAGCCGGCGGCGCCGGCGGGGCGGGTTCCGTCCAGCAGATCATGGAAATGCGCCAGCAGCTGCTCGAGAAATCGAAGCTGCTCAAGGAATTGCACGAGGCGAAAGCCGCCAGCCCCACCCCGGCCGAACAGCCGGCGGGTGGCGGTTTCGCCGATACGCTCAAATCCGCGCTCGAAGGCGTCAACGCCACGCAGACCAAGGCCGGCGATCTCAGCGCCGCCTATGAACGCGGCGAAACGACCGACATCGCCAAGGTCATGCTCGCCCGGCAGGAGGCCGGTGTCGCCTTCGAAGCCACGCTGCAGGTGAGGAACAAGCTGCTCTCCGCCTACCAGGAAATCATGCGAATTGGGGTCTGATAGATGGCCGATCTAGTACCAGCGGCCCCGCAAGGGTCGATCCTGCATCCTCTGAACGATCCCGCGGGCGGCTCCATGTCCTCGCGGCTCAAGGCGTTTACGGCGCAGCCCGCGGTGCGCCGCGCGCTGCCCTGGTTCGGCGGCGCGGCCGGCATCGGCCTGTTGGCGCTGACCTGGGCCACGCTCGCCCCGGCGCCGCAGCGCGTGCTCTATTCCTCGCTCAGCGACAATGAGCGCGCCAATGTGGTGGCCGCGCTGGAGAAGGGTTCGATCAATTACCAGATCGACAACGGCACCGGCGTGGTGACCGTGGACGAGGACGATCTTTACCGCGCGCGCATGCTCGTCGCGTCCGACGGCGCGCTGGCGACGCCCGAAAGCGGCTCGGAAATGCTCGATTCGCTGCCGATGGGTGCCAGCCGTACGCTGGAAGGCGACCGGCTGCGGGCCGCCAAGGAACGCGAACTGACGCTGACCATCGCGGAGATCGACGGGGTCGAGGCGGTGCGCGTGCATCTCGCCCAGGCCGACCGTTCGGTGTTCGTGCGCGACAATATCCCGCCCAGCGCCTCCGTCATGGTGCGCATGGCGCGCGGGCGCGAGCTGACGGATTCGCAGGTGATGGCGATCGCCAATCTCGTATCCGGCTCGGTGCCCGGCCTTTCGACCGAAGCGGTGCGCATCGTCGACCAGCATGGCCGGCTGCTCTCGCAGACCGACGGCCAGAATTCCGACCGGCTCGAACTGCAGGCGCGGATGGAAGAGAAGCTGCGCGCGCAGGTGGAGCAATTGCTCGCCCCGATGATCGGCGCGGAGAACTTCTCGACCGAGATCCAGGCCGATCTCGACATGGACGAGGTCACCTCCGCGCGCGAGAGCTATGACAAGGACGGCGCGGTTCGCCGCGAGACGGTGCAGGAATCGACCAGTTCGAGCGCCCCCACCGCCGCCGGCGTGCCGGGCGCGATGTCCAACACGCCGCCGACCGACGCCCAGGCCGAAGCCGGCGCGCCCAATCCCGGCCGCGCGGCCGCCACCGCCGGGCCGAGCAACGACAATACCAGTTCCAGCCGCACCTATGAGCTCGGCCGTGAAGTCGCGGTTTCGAACATCGCGCCGGGCGGCCTGAAGCGCCTCTCGGTCGCCGTCGCGCTGAACGAGGAAGCGATGAAGGGCGCCAAGCCGGAGGAACTGGAGAAGATCAAGGAACTGGTCTCCGCCGCCGTCGGCGCGGACGAGAAGCGCGGCGACACCGTCGCTGTGATGGTCCGCCCGTTCCAGACAGTGGAGGTGGAAGCCCTGCCCTTCTGGGAGACCGCTTGGTTCGCAACCGTGCTGCGCAATGCGGTGGCGCTGATTTCCGTGCTGCTCGTGCTGCTGCTGGTGGTTCGCCCGGCGATGAAGGCGCTGACCCGCAATCGCGGCAAATCCGCCGGCGATGGCGCCGCAGCCCAGCAGGGCGTGACCAATCTCGTGCCGCAGCAGCAGATCGGCGGCCAGGCCCCGGCTCCGCAGCAGGGCAGCAGCAACCAGCAGCTTACCTCGCAGATCGAGCTGGCCCAGCGCATCGTTCGCGAAAAGCCCGATGACGCGCTGGAGGCGCTGCGCCGCATGCTTGGCGAAGCCGAACAGGCGGAGGGCGCACGATGAGCGACATGACCCCGATCCTCCCGCCGACCGGCGCCGACCGCGCGGCGGTGATGGTGATGCTGCTGGGCGAGGAAGACGCCGCCAAGCTGATCGGTCGGCTTTCGCCCGAAGAGCTGCGCGTGCTCGGTTCCAAGATGTGCGCGCTGGGCGAAATCGGCCCCGGCGCCATCGCCGATGCGATCACCAGCTTCGCCAGTTCCGCCAGCCATTCCGGCATTTCCGCGCATGGCAGGCTCGACAGCGTCCGCCGGCTTATGGTCGGCGCGGTGGGCGACCTGAAGGCGGACAATTTGATGCGCAGCGTCGCGCCACAGGAAGACACGGCCAAGACCCCGGCGCTCGACCTTGCGCGCTGGCTGGAGCCCGAAGTGCTGATCCCGCTGGTATCCGACGAACCGCCGCAGGCGATCGCCGTGCTGCTGGTGCAGCTCGATCCGGTGGTCGCGGCCAAGGTGCTGGCCGGCCTGCCCGAAGCGCTGCACACGCCGGTGGTCCACCGTATCGCCAAGCTCGGCCCGGTTTCGCCCGAGGCGATCGAGATTCTCGAACAGACGCTCTCGGCCAAGATTTCCCGCGTGCATGGCAAGTCGTCGCTCAAGATGGGCGGCGTGCGCGGCGCGGCGGAGATCATCAACAATTCCGGCCGCAGCGTGGAAAAGCGGATCATGCCGGCGCTCGGCAAGCTCGACAAGCAGCTCGCCAAGGAACTCGAGCAGGAAATGTTCAAGTTCGAGCATCTCTATGTGCTGGATTCGCAGATGATGGGCATGCTGCTGCGCGAAGTGGACGGCGAATTGCTGATCGACGCGCTGAAGGGCATCCCGGAGGAAGAGCGCGACCACTTCTTCGGCGCCATGTCCGGCCGCGCGGCCGATGGCCTGCGCGACGAGATCGAGGCGCGCGGACGGCTCAAGCGCGCCGATGTGGAAGCGGCGCAGCAGAAGATCATCGCCGTGGCCAAGAAGCTGGCCGGCGAAGGGCTGATCGTGTTCGGTGACAGCGGCGAGGATGAATATGTCTAGGCCCCTGCTGCAGGAAATGTTCAAGCCCAGCAGCTTCACCCGCGATCCGCGCTTCGCGCATCTCAATGGCGGGCCGCCGCCGGTGAAGCGCGCCGATCCCGTCGGCGAGGCCTTCGACCGCGGCTATGCCCAGGGCGTGGCCGATGCCCGCCAGCAGGCGAATGAGGAAGAGGCCGAACGCGAAGCCGCGCGCGGCCGGATCGAACGCGCCTTCGCCCATCTTGACGAACAGGCCACCACCGACCTGCGCGACAGGCTGCGGCAGACCGTCCTTGCCTTGTGCGATCACGCGGTCGCCCCGCTGGCGATCGACCCGGATGGCCTTGCAAAACGCGTCGATCGCGCGGTTTCCATGCTGCAGCGCTCGCAGGACGAGCGCCGCGTGCTTCTCAATCCCGAGGATCTTGCCTTGGTGAAGGACCGGCTGCCGGCCGAACTCACGGTCAATGCAGACCCTTCGATCGAGCGCGGCGCGCTGCGGATCGAAACGCCCGATGGCGGGGTCGAGGATGGCCCATCGCAATGGCGCCGGATCCTGGCCGAGGCCTTCCGCGAGTGCTGAGGCAGTTCGACACGCTGCTTGACGATCTCGCCGCATCGCCGATCGATCTCAGCCCGCGCCGTTTCGGCCGGGTGACCGCCTGCGATGGCGGGCTGATCGAGGCGAGCGGCCTGGCCGTGCCGATCGGCGGATTGTGCCGCATCGATCACGGCAAGGGGCCGGCGCTGACGGCCGAAGTCATCGGCTTCCGCAACGGCCGCACCATGATGATGCTGCTGGGCGACACCGTCCTGCTGCGCCCCGGCGTGACCGTGCGCGCCGAAGGGCGGCCGGGCATGCTCCCGGTTGGGCCCGAATTCCTCGGCCGCGCGGTCGATGGACAGGGCCAGCCGATCGATGGCGGGCCGCCGATCCATGCGGCTGCGGACTGGCCTTCGGGCGGCAAGCGCAGCGGCGCGCTCGATCGCGCCAGCGTCACCCAGCCTTTCGACACCGGCATTCGCGCGCTCAACGCGCTCACCACGGTCGGCGTCGGCCAGCGTATCGGCATCATGGCCGGATCGGGCGTCGGCAAATCGGTGCTGATCGACATGATCGCGCGCGGCGCCGAGGCGGATATCGTGATCGTCGGCCTGATCGGCGAACGTGCGCGCGAAGTGTCCGATTTCGTCGAACGGCACATGCAGGGCGAAGCGGGCAAGCGCACCGTCGTCGTCGCCGTTCCGGCCGACCATGCCGCCAATCTTCGCCTGCGCGGCGCCCTGTTCGCCACCTCGCTGGCCGAATATTTCCGCGCGCAGGGCCTCAAGGTGCTGCTGATCCAGGACAGCCTGACCCGCATCGCCCATGCGGCGCGCGAGATCGGCATCCTGCTGGGCGAGCCGGGCGCGGCGCGCGGCTATCCGCCCTCGGCGCTTTCCGCCATCACCAAGCTGGTCGAACGCGCGGGCAATTCCGCCGAAAGCGGCGGCTCGGTGACCGGCCTTTATACCGTGCTGGCCGATGGCGACGATCACAACGATCCGGTCGTCGATACGGCGCGCTCGATCCTCGACGGGCATATCGTGCTGTCGCGCGAACTCGCGCAGCGCGGGCAATATCCGGCGGTCGATGTCAGCGCCTCGCTCAGCCGCGTGATGAACGATATCGTGCCGCCGCAGCAGGTGCAGCTGGCGCGCAAGTTCCGCGCGCTGGTTTCCAGCTATGAGAGCAATCGCGACCTTGTGCTGATGGGTGCCTATCGCCCCGGCGCGGATGCGGTGCTCGATCGCGGCATCGCCCTCGCCCCGCAGCTTTCCGCCTTCATCTCGCAGAATGTCGGCGAGCATGTCTCGCTAGGTCAGGCGCTGGAGCAGCTCCACGGGCTGATCGGCGATGAAGGATGATCGCCAGCGCCTGCGCCGCGTCAGGCTGATCGAGCGGCTGCGCTCGACCGAACACCGCAAGGCCGCGGCCGAGGCGCACCGCGCCGAAATGGTGCGGCAGAAGCTCGAAACCCTGTCCGAACGCACCCGTTCGCTGGCGCAGCTTTACGCGCTGCGCGACAATGCCAGCGACGGTGCGGATCTGCGCGCCGCCAGCATGCTCAGCACGCATATGACCGAGCTTGGCCGCACAGCGGAAAAGCAGGCCAGCGATGCGCGCGATGCGGCCGATCTCCGGCTGGCCGAACTGGCCACTGCCGACCGCCGCCGCCGCGCCGCCGAAGACAATCGCCGCGACCTGCATCGCGCGATCCTGGACCGGCTT
>Ga0207828_100147_pt1 | contig 70491 bp, 60 predicted proteins | sample TtaePargueraPR_11_FD_187276 | JGI IMG/M metagenome (GOLD analysis project Ga0207828, IMG submission 187276) | Aerobic enrichment media microbial communities from Bioluminiscent Bay, La Parguera, Puerto Rico - Tt and P2 (3) (SPAdes) | ecosystem: Environmental > Aquatic > Marine > Unclassified ... | reverse complement strand
GATAAACAAACTATGCCATTCCTGTTTCGCATATACACCACAATGAAGGCAGTGAAACTGCTTTTCATCATAGGTAGGAGGGTAATATTTACTCATATAACTCCGTGATTATCCTGTTCTGCTTAACATTTATATATTGAGCCAGCACGCTTTCCCACCCAGCACTTTTTCCCATCAAAGCCGCTAACTCACTGATATTAGTGAATTGTCTGAAACTTTAGCACATATCGGCCAGACGGAAAGTGTGCCGGCTCGGTTTTGTCCCCGGTGTCGCCTGTTATCTGCCGACTTAATGTCAGCAACTCATTGATTTAATTTATTTTTTTATTTTCATCGGTGAGAAAGCGTGCACTGTAAAGACGTGGCGAACGCCAATCTTCCGAGCACTCGCCAGTATACTGTATAAGTCGATCACTTTTTGATCAGCGAATAGTCGAGGGAATTACTTCGAGTTTTCTGATAGAGGGGCAGGAGAAAATCCGGCGCCCGAAGACGCCGGAAGATGATGAGCATCAGGTGAGCTCGTACCGGTCCATAATATCCCTAACCAGCCCACTGCGCACAATGTCGGCTCGTTCGAACTGGTGGATATACACATTGGGCAGATCGCCAAGCCGGTTCACCGCATCCGCCAGGCCGTTGTGTCCGCGAATATCGCTCTGCTCAATATCCCCGTTGATGACCACTTTACAGCCTTCGCCGATGCGGGTCAGGAACATCTTCATCTGCGCGGGTGAGGTGTTCTGGGCTTCATCGAGAATGACGAAGGTCCGGTTGTTGAAGGTTTTACCGCGCATGAACGCCAGAGGCGCGGCGACGATTCGACCGTGGCGCAGGCAGTAGTCTACGGTGCCGGCGCCGAGTCGCTCGGCGAGGATTTCACGAAACGCGTCGATGTAGACCGAGAACTTTTCATCCAGCGCGCCGGATAGGAAGCCCAGTTGCTCCCCCGCTTCCACGGCGGGCCGTGTGAGGATGATCCGCTCAATTCGTCCGGACTCCAGCGCTTCGGCAGCGATGGCGCCGGCGCAATAGCTCTTGCCAGTACCGGCGGGGCCAATACCAAATGTTAAATGGTAGCGCTGGATTGCGTCGATGTAGTCTTGCTGGGCGGTGGTGTAGGCGGTGAGGGGTTTGTTGGCGCGGGGTGGAGCGTAAGCGGTCTGCAGTTGTCGGGAGGCATTGATTTCGACGATGTTGCCGTTGGGGGGTGCCCGGTGTCGGCCGCGGTCGTCTTGGTGGAACCGCTCTTCAGCGGCGTGGTTCTGGTGTCTTTTGCGCTTCGCGTGAGATCGTTTCGCCATGGATAATTCCCCATCAGGTTCCAGGTGATCAGGGACAACTCGGGCTGGCAACGCTACGGATGGCCAAGGGCCCGGCCCTGTGAGACTCAAAAGGTAACGCGATTTTCGGGGTGACAGAGGCGCCCCGACATGTTCTGTTGGCAGGCTCCTCCTCTTGGCAGGTGGGTGACGAACGCACTGATGAATCAGCACTTACCAAAAATAGTAGGTGGTTTTTATGGGGGGGTCAATGCTTTTGATGCAGCAAAACGGAAAAGGTAAAGCGGAAGGGGGAATTTTGCCGGGCGCATCGGGCGCCCGGCAAAAGGGTTTTACATGGATGACACGATGGAGATCATAACGCCTGCGGCTACGGCGGAACCGATCACCCCGGCAACGTTCGGCCCCATTGCGTGCATCAGCAGGTAGTTCTGCGGGTTGGCTTCCAGCCCTACCTTGTTGGATACCCGCGCGGCCATGGGCACGGCGGATACACCGGCGGAACCGATCAGCGGGTTGATCTTGTGACGCACGAACAGGTTCATGAACTTGGCCACCAGAACCCCCATCGCGGTACCGATGGCGAAGGCGACGATACCCAGCAGCAGGATGCCCAGCGTTTTGGTATCCAGGAAGGCGGAGGCCGCCAGCTTGGAGCCCACAGCCAGACCCAGGAAAATGGTGGTGATGTTGATCAGAGCATTCTGGGCGGTATCGCTCAGGCGCTCCACCACGCCACATTCGCGCATCAGGTTACCGAAGCAGAACATGCCCAGCAGCGGCGCGGCCGAGGGCAGGAACAACGCGACGAGAATCAGCAGAATCACCGGGAAGGCAATCTTCTCCAGACGGCTGACCGGACGCAGTTGTTCCATTTTGATCTTCCGCTCGGACTCGGTGGTCAGCGCGCGCATGATCGGCGGCTGGATCAGAGGCACCAGCGCCATGTAGGAGTAGGCCGCAACGGCGATGGCACCCAGCAGGTCCGGCGCCAGAATGCTGGACACATAAATGGCCGTCGGGCCGTCCGCACCACCGATGATCCCGATGGCCGCAGCATCGGCGATGGAGAAGTCCATCAGGCCCGTGACCGACAGACCCACCGCGCCCATCACGGTTGCGAAAATACCGAACTGGGCGGCGGCGCCGAGGAACAGGGTTTTCGGGTTGGCCAGCAGCGGACCGAAATCGGTCATGGCACCCACACCCATAAAGATGACCAGCGGCGCAACGCCAGAGCCGATTGCCACTTCATAGAAGTTGTAGATCATGCCGTTGGTGTAGCCGTAGTCCAAAGCCACTTTGTGCGCGGCCGCGAGCTCTGAGGCTGAGGCGGTCTTGTATAGGGCCAACAGCTCTTCGGCCGAGGTACTGGCGGCCACGCCGAAGACTTCGGCCAAGTCCGCAAGCACTTTCACCCCGCCCACATCAATGGCCTGCTGGGTCGCCGACATGGCGAGCCCCGCACCGGGGATGTTGGCCATGATGCAGCCAAAGCCGATCGGCACCAGCAGCAGCGGCTCAAAACCTTTGCGGATGGCCAGAAACAGCAGCAACAGCCCCACCAGAATCATGGTGAAGGTGCCCCACTCCATCTGGTTGATGCCCGACTCCTGCCACAATCGAATAAAGTTCTGCATAAAACGTTCTCAACAGTATTGCTGGAAGTAGTGGTCCAGGCGGTTCGCGATTACGCCAGATCCAGAAGCGGATCGCCGGAGGTCACCGCGTCTCCAGCCTGCACATGCACGCTGGTCACGGTACCGGCACGGGGCGCGGCCACTTCGGATTCCATTTTCATGGCTTCCAGAATCAGCAGGGTCTCACCCTCCTCTACCTGATCACCGGGCTTGACCATGATTTTCACGATGTTGCCGCCCAGCGGAGCGGGAACCGGCTCACCGTCGCCGGCGGGCGCAGCTTCTGCACCACCGTTGGAGGCGCTACCGCCCACCGGGGTCAGGCCGGTCACATCGCCACCGTCGCTGACGGTCACAGTGTATTTCTGGCCTTCCACGTCGACGGTGTAAACCTCTTCACCACTGTCGGTGGTCACCGCACTACCCTCTTTGCCGGTCGGTGCCGGCTCAAAGGCATCGGGGTTGCCACGATTTTCCAGGAATTTCAGACCCACCTGGGGGAACAGGGCATAGGTGAGCACATCGTCGATGCGACCTTCGCCCTCGGTGAGGCTGATACCTTTCTCTTTGGCGACGTCTTCCAGCTCTTTGGCAAGGCGGTCCATTTCCGGCTCCAGCCGGTCGGCGGGACGTCCGGTAATCGGCTCGCCACCATCCAGAACGCGCTCTTGCAGCTCTTTGTTGACGTCTGCCGGCGTAGCGCCGTACTCGCCCTTGAGCACACCTTCGGTTTCTTTGGTGATGGCTTTGTAGCGCTCACCGGTGAGCACGTTCATCACCGCCTGGGTGCCGACAATCTGTGAGGTCGGTGTCACCAGTGGGATGTAGCCGAGGTCTTTGCGCACGCGGGGAATTTCTTCCAGCACCGCGTCGAATTTGTCTTCCGCGTTCTGCTCACGCAACTGGTTTTCCATGTTGGTCAGCATGCCACCGGGTACCTGGGCAATCAGGATGCGCGAGTCAACGCCCTTGAGGGAACCTTCGAACTTGGCGTACTTGCGGCGCACATCGCGGAAGTAGGAGGCGATTTCTTCGAGCAGCTCCAGATTCAGCCCGGTATCCCGATCGGTGCCTTCAAGGATAGACACCATGGTCTCGGTGGGGCTGTGACCGTAGGTCATGGACATGGAGGAAATGGCGGTATCGATATTATCGATGCCCGCTTCCACGCACTTGAGGTTGGTGGCGTGGGCCAGGCCGGTGGTGGCGTGGCTCTGCATGTGAATCGGGATGGAACAGCTTTCTTTCAGGCGGGTCACCAGCTCGTAACCCACATAGGGCTTGAGCAGGCCGGCCATGTCTTTGATGGCAATGGAATCAGCGCCCATGTCTTCAATGCGCTTGGCAAGATCCACCCACAACTCAATGTCGTGCACCGGGCTGATGGTATAGGAGATAGTGCCCTGAGCGTGCTTACCCTGCTTTTTGACCGCTTTCATGGCGGTTTCGATATTGCGCATGTCGTTCATGGCATCGAACACGCGGAACACGTCAACGCCGTTGGTGGCGGCCCGCTCGACAAACTTGTCCACCACATCATCGGCGTAGTGGCGATAACCGAGTATGTTCTGCCCGCGCAGCAGCATCTGCATGCGGGTTTTGGGCATGGCTTTTTTGAGCTCGCGAATGCGCTCCCAGGGGTCTTCGCCCAGGTAGCGGATGCACGCGTCGAAAGTCGCTCCACCCCAGGTTTCCAGGGACCAGAAACCCACTTGATCCAGTTTCTCGGCAATGGGCAGCATGTCGTCGAGGCGCATCCGGGTGGCCAGCAGGGACTGATGGGCATCCCGCAGTACCAGCTCCGTAATGCCCAACGGCTTTTTAGCATCGCTCATGGCGTTGTACCTTTCTCACAGTTAGCGTTCGCGGAACCATCGGCTATCGGCGACGGGCGCGATGTTGCTCAATGGCGGCCTTGATTGCGGCCAGGGTTTTATCATCGACCTTGCCCGCGGCGGGGCGGGCGGCGCTGGAGGGTTTGCGGCTGCGGGGTTCCAGAGGCGCCTTGGACTCGGGGAACCAACGGTTGATGCTGCCACTCATAAGTACCATGGCAATCACCAGCAGCGTCAAAAACACCACGACGGACCCCATGCCATACAGCATCAGGTCTACGCCTTGTTGCATCAGTGTGTCACTCATATCGGGCACCCTGTGTACGATAAGTCATTGGCTACAGCGGAACGGATCCGCGCGGGGCCACCTCAGTCCGGCGGAGCGAGGCGCGCCAATGTAGCTTGATTCCCAAAATGTGGCAACTGCGTCACATTTTCTGCCCTTGGCCGTGGCTCAAGAAGCTTTTGCCAAGCGCAAAACGGCCGGCCATTTTCTCTTATCTTTCATAAACTTACAACTTCTGGCTGCAATCAGGCGGGGATTGGGCCTGCATTGGCAACCAGATGCCGTTAAAATGACCGCCTTTTTCACACCGGGAGTTCAGCCCACTCATGCAATTGTTTCTCGCCCCAATGGAGGGCGTCGTCGATTATCAGGTTCGGGACCTGCTCAGCGCGCTGGGCGGGCTGGATGGCTGCGTCACCGAGTTTATCCGGGTGACCGACAGCAGCCTGCCCCGGCGGGTGTTCCTGCGCTACGCCCCGGAGATCGAGCAACACTGCCTGACCCCCAGCGGCACCCCGGTAAAGGTTCAGCTATTGGGCGGGCAGCCCGAGCCGGTGGCCCGCAACGCCCAGCGCGCGGTGGCCGCCGGCGCCACCGCCATCGACCTGAATTTTGGTTGCCCGGCGAAAACCGTGAACAAAAGCGATGGCGGGGCCTGCCTGCTGCGCGAACCCGAGCGGGTGCACGCCATTGTGGCCGCGGTGCGCAATGCGCTGCCCGACACCGTGCCGGTCAGCGCCAAAATCCGGCTCGGTTTTGACGATGCCAGCCGCTATCTCGACAACGCCCTGGCGGTGTACGAGGCTGGCGCCAACGAGCTGACCGTGCACGCGCGCACCAAGCGCGACGGCTACCGACCGCCGGCCTATTGGGAATACATTGCCCGCATTCGGGAGGCGGTGGCAATGCCGGTGATCGCCAACGGAGAGATCTGGAGCCCGGAAGATTTTGAGCGCTGCCGCGCAGAGACCGGCTGCGAACGGTTTATGCTCGGGCGGGGATTACTGGCGCGGCCGGACCTGGCGCGGGCCATCAAGGCGCAGGTAGCGGGGGAAGACTACACCCCCATGCCCTGGCGTGAGGTCTGTCAGATGCTGCACCGGTATTACCGGATGAGCCAACCTCACTGGGGCACCAAAAACGCCTCCAAGTACTGCGGCAATCGCATCAAGCAATGGCTGATGTACTTGCAGCGCCAGTACCCGGGGGCGGCCACATTTTTTGAGCAGATCAAACGCGAGCGGGAACCGGCGCGCTTTGAGGCCGCCTTTCGCCAGGCGGCCTGAGCCAGCGGCTTACTCGACTTTATTGCGCTCTTCCAGACGGGGCTCGGCAACACTGATAAAGCGCCCCTGTTCATCCAGGCCAATAGCCTGGGTGGACCCGTAGTCACCCAGTCGACGCAATTGATGCCCTTTTTCCTCCAGTGCGGTGCGCAGCGGCGTAATCAGGGTTTTCTCAACGAACAACTGATTGGGCCGCCACTGGTGGTGGATCCGATCCATGACCAGCGCATCCTCCAGCGGCATACCCAGGTCGATGTGATTGACCAGCGCCTGCACCACCTGGGTGATGATGGTGGGGCCACCCGCCGCTCCCAGTGTCAGTACCGGCTTGCCATCGCGGGTCACCACCGTGGGGCTCATGCTGGACAGCGGCCGCTTGCCCGGGGCGATACTGTTGGCTTCCGCCCCCAGCAGGCCGTAGGCATTGGGTTCCCCGGGCTGGGCCGAGAAGTCATCCATCTGGTTGTTCAGAATCACCCCGGTGCCCGGCACCACCACCTTGGAGCCGAAGTTGGTATTCACTGTGGCGGTAATGGCCACCCAGTTGCCGTCTTGATCCGCCGTGGCGATATGGGTGGTGTGTTTGCCGAACAGCTCCTCCTGGGATTTGGGGGGCGTGCTGTGGCCCGCCACCTCGGCCACCGACGTTAATGACAGCCGCGCCCGCAGCTTGTCCGCATAGTGTTCACTGATCAGGCCCTTGGGTACCGACGCAAAAGCCGGGTCGCCCAGCCAGTAGGCGCGGTCGGCAAAAGCCAGGCGCATGACTTCCGCCAGCAGATGGTAGCGGTCCGCTTCGGACAGCGCATCGACCTCAAACCCTTCGAGAATATTGAGCATCTGGGCCACATGCACACCGCCCGAGCTGGGCGGTGGAAACCCGTAAATCCGATAACCGCGATAGTCGCTGGTCACCGGCTTGCGGCGCAGCAACTCGTAGTTCGCAAAGTCCTCCCGGGTCACGATGCCGCCGTGCTCGGCCATCCAGTCACCGACGGCTTTGGCAAAGCCACCGCCGTAAAAGTACTCGGGGCCTTCGCTGGCAATCGCGCGATAGGTGCGGGCCAGATCGGGCTGGCGGATGCGGTGCCCCACCGGCCAGGGCTCACCGTCGGGGGTCAGGAAAATGGCGGCCGAGCCTGGGTACTCGAGAAGGTCCTCCGCGTGACGCGCCAGGCGCCGGGCAAAAATGCCGTCGATGGCAAAGCCCTCATCGGCGAGGGTCGCGGCCGACTCAAGATGCGTGGAGAAACGGGCCTTACCGCCTTTTTTCATCATGTAGTCGTAAGCGGCCACGGCGCCGGGGATGCCCACCGCGAGGGGGCCTTTTTTGCTCAGCTCGGGGCGATAGTCGCCATCGCGCACGTACATAGTGCGATGGGCTTTACCCGGGGCCATTTCCCGGCCGTCAATGGCCTCGACCCGACCGTCGGGCCAGTGCACCACGGCAAAAATCCCTCCGCCGATGCCGGAGTTGTGGCCGTCCACCACCCCCAGGGTCAAGGCGGCGGCCACGGCGGCGTCAATCGCGTTGCCGCCCTCGGCGTAGGCCTTCATGGCCGCCTCGGTGGCTCTCGGCTGAACGGTGGCGACGGCCCCGCGACCGTCGGGGGTCACCGCCGCATAATCATCGGCCCGGACCAGGGCCGCCAAGGCGCTGGTGAGCAGTGCCGCACTGACCCACAAGCCCTTTTTCAGTGAGCGCTGAAACATAGTGAAATTTGAATCCTGTGTTATCCAACGGGTGATAAAAGTAGTGCGAAGACTAGCATTGTGAGCCCGCAAAAACAGCAAACCCCGCGTTGCGCGGGGTTTGTGTTGTGAGGGAGCGATCACTGTGTCAGAACCAGAAGCTGTCACTGCGCCGTCCTTCGATATTCATTCCACCGATCAATTTGCCCCGGGTAATCACCCGGTGTTGAACCCAGCAAAACTGCAATAAACGGCGCATAAACATCTCCGGTTACATCTGTCGATCAATCGCGCAGCCATAAAAAAACCCACCGCCCCCGGGCGTGGCAGTCGCCAGGGGGTTGAGGTGGGTTTTTATTCGAGTGCGTTGTTAGGCGACATTATACGGAAACCCCGCAGGGCCTGCCACCCAACAGGCCGTTACTGGCGCTCGCTCAATACTTCCAATGCGCCGGAAACATAGACCAGCGGCGCGTTCCAGTTGATGGTAATTTCGTTGGACGCATAGCTGCACCAGTGATCCAGATAGGATTTGGCGGGCTTATCCGACGGATAAGCAACCGGACAGTCGCCCGCGTCCTGCTGACCGCTGTGAGGGCCACCGGCCAGGAAGCCCGGAACCGGCGCATCAACCGTATCGGCCTCGGAGGGACGGTGATGGATGTGCAGCGGCGTGCGTTGACCAAAACCGGTCACGTAGGAATAGCCGGTGGGGTTGCGCCCCAGAACATAATCCATCAGCGATTGAGCCACCTGCAGGTTTTCAGGATTGTCACTCAACTGGTGGGCGGTCAACATCATCATCGCCATATTCATGGCCACGCCGTTACTGCCCCAGACGAAGTCCTGTGCGCGCATAGGAACACCGGAGGCCGATGCCCGCCACTCATCGCGAAGGTTCTGCGCCAAACCGTCCACCTTGTCCTTCACTGGTGCCCGCAGCGCCTCGGGAACCTGTTCCAGGTGGTGTACCATGGACATCCAGGGTTGACCGACGGCATCGGCCCAGTTCGGCACCTCGATGGCGGCCTCGGCCAGGTTGACCTCATCCCAGTAACGCTGATCACCGGTGGTCAGGGCCAGCTCTACCGCCGCCCAGACAAACTCGTCCGAGAATTCCTCATCGCCGTATTCGCCGGTGCGCACATCCTCCGGGTTGCGATAGATGACATTGGGGTTGGCTTTGGCCCAATCCCAGGCGGCCTTCGCCGCGGAAATCGCCTGCTCGGAGAAACCCGGGTATTCGGCGTCGTACTCGGCGTACACGCGGCTGGCCACCGCCATAGTGGCGGCAAAGTTGAGCGCTGCCGCCGTGCCTTTCTGAACCATATAGCGGGGCTCAGTGGCCTCGTGGGGCATTACCGCACCGGAGAAGTTCAAGGTGGTCAGCTTGTGATACACGCCGCCGTCATTCGGGTCCTGCATGGTGAGCATCCAGCTCAGGTTCCACATGGACTCATCCAGCAAATCGGGGACGGCGTTGCCACTTTCCGGAATATTCAGGTCACGATCGCGATAGAACGCCGGGAAATGCTCATAGGCGGCCAACAGGGTATAGGTGCTGATGCCGGAGTTGACGATGTACTTGTTGTAATCACCCGCGTCGTACCAGCCCTTGGGACTACTCAGCTCGGTGCCTTCCGGGCGCGCTTCAGAGGCCGCCGAGCTGTGAATGGCGACACTGTCATCGGGGTGCCCCATGGGACGCGCATAGTCTCCGGCGTGCTGGGTGAGCAGCTCTGTGCTGGCACGGTTAAAGTAATAGGCTTTGATGACGGCATCATTCAACTCGCCGTATACCGCATCGCGGATTTCAAACGGGGCCGAATCGGCCAGACCCTCGACCCGCACCACATAGCGGCCGGGCGCCTCGACGTCAGAGAAATCCGCCAACTGGACCGTCTCGCCGGAGACCGGCCAGACTTTCGCCTCCCCCAGTCCACTCTGGAAAACCACCTGCCCGGTGGCGGTATCCACCAGCGCAAAATCTGCTGCGGTTCCAGCCGGCACGGCGGCCACTTTCGCGGCGTGCGGGTGGAAACCAAGCTGATTGACCTGAGTGGAAGGGGACTCACTCGACGCCGAGGGCAACTCGGTTTGTGCGGGGTCTGACTGACAGGCGACCAGGGTACTGACCAGCGCCGAAAGCGCCAGCGTGCGATAGGCAGTGTGCAACATGGGAACACCTCATTGGCTTTTATTGGTTATGGTTTTGAGTATCGACCGATGCCATAGCCCCGGACAGACCGTTCAGCCTGTTATGGTTCCAAGGACTGTTAGCCCGGTAAGAATACCCTATTCCATTTCGCCCGTCAGGATCGACTCAGAGGTTTAACACTTTCTTTACGAAGGGGATGGTCAGTTTGCGCTGCTCGGCCAGCGAGGCATGATCCAGCCTCTGCAGGTAACAGAACAGCTCGTTCATGTCCCGGGGCACCCGCTGCAGAATATAGTGAGCCACATCCTCGCTGAGCTCCAGTCCCCGGGCCCGGGCCCGATGGCGGAGAGCGTTCTGCTTGTCCTCATCGCTCAACGCCTGCACCTGGCAGGTAACGCCCCACTGCAGGCGCGAGCGCAGGTCCGGCAGCGCCACGGGCAGCTCCTGGGGCCCCTGCACGGCGGCGACCAGCAGATGCTTCTGGGCATCGCGTAGACGGTTGAACAGATGAAAAAGGGCCTCTTCCCAGTCGGGCTTACCGGCGATCACTTCCAGCCCGTCGAGACAGACCAGATCCAGGTATTCCAGCCCTTCCAGGAGTTCATGGGGTGCAAAACCCACCAGTTCCTGTAGCGGGAGGTACTGAATACTCAGGCCAGCGTCTTGCGCTTCATGCCCCGCCGCCTGCATCAAGTGGGTGAGCCCGACACCCGGCTGCCCCCAGAGATAGATGAAAGGCTCCCCCTGGCCACTTGCCTGTGCTTTCAGCAACGCCAGGGTGCGGGCGTTGGTCGCCCCTTGCGGGGCGTAGAAGTTATCAAAGGTGGCGTCGTCGTTAAGACTGACGCTCAGTGAAAGCTGTTGAGGCGTGGGCATGGCCTTGATTGATTCTCTTTTGTGGTTGCCGGAACGGCGGTTATTGCCAGGTGTAGACCAGCGGGTTGGCCTGTGTCCCCGCAGGCATGAAGCGGCTACCGGTCAGGCTGACCCGGTTGCTCTCGGCGGATGGCACCAACCGACCATCGCGCTCCAACGCGCCCAGCAATCGCGCCTGCTCACCTTCGGTTACCAACCGCAGGGTCAACACACCCGGACGAAGCGATACCAGTTCGGCCCGGCGCACCAGCGCCAAGCCTTCCAGGTAACGCTCGACCGCCTTGTAAGCGCCAAAACCGTCGATGCCGCCAATTTCCATCAACACTGCATCCGGCCCTTCTTCCCGGGGCACAATGGCATAGAGTCCGGCAAAGTGATTGGCGGTTTCGTCAATCGCCTCCACCAGCAGCCCGTTCACCGAGTCATTTCGCAGATAGAAGGTGGGGTTACCCAACTCGTGATACAGCTGCCAATCGGAACGCCACTGTCCGGCGGAGGTTTCGCTGTAGCGGCCTACCAGAATCGCCTCCGCATCGTAACGCTGCGATGCGTTGCGAATGGCTTCCTCATTCAGGGACCAGAGTTCACGAGCGGACACCGCCAGACGGTCCTCCAGGTCATCCAGGGGCATGACCAGCGGCAAGCCTCGAGTTTCGGCGCGCACCCTGAGCCAGTCGCGCTCTTCCGAGTCGGACACCCGCTGTAAGCCATCGCTGTCGCGACGCACCATCCAGACCAGCACGGCCGGCCGGTTGGCGGGCCACAGGGACAGGCTCGCCGAGCGCAACAGCCGCTCCACTTCCGGCGCCGAGAATTTCATCATCAGGCGGCTGGCCGGACGCTCCTCACCGTCGACGTCCAGAGTCTCATCGGTAGAAACGTAATTGAATTCATAGATGAAGTCCTCGGCCCGAGACAGCGCTTCCCGCACGGCGGGATGATCACTGGCCTCGGGGTCACCGGAGACCCTCACCATCAATTGCTCCAGCCCGTCCCGCGCTCCGCGGCGACGTTCGGCGGCGGACTGGGAGGCCACCAACACATCCGCGCTGTACAGGTCCACAACCTGCTCCGCCTGGGTCGGAACTGCAAACCCGCCGAGCGTCAGGCCGATGACCAGTGCCCGGAGTCCTATCTGCCAAACTGCCAATAATCGCCTCAAGATGTCGCCTCTGTCTACTCGTTGTCGGGTTACAGCTGTCGCTCGGGTTGGCGGGTAAAAGCCCGCATTGTAGCAGGCTGTCAAAATGGCGAAAGGTTCCCGTGGGTTCGGAAACCGGCACTCGCTCGCATTTCGACCATAAACTGATAGAATACGCGCCCATCGATTCGGAAACTTCCCGTCCAGCGCGGCAGCACGCTGCCGTCGTCCCGACAGCACATCAAGAGCACAGCCCATTCATGACTGAAAAACACACGCAACCGTCACTGAGTTACAAAGATGCCGGCGTCGATATCGACGCGGGTGAGGCCCTGGTAGACCGCATTAAAGGTGTCGCCAAACGCACGAGCCGCCCTGAGGTCATGGGTGGACTGGGTGGTTTTGGCGCCCTGTGCGAACTGCCTAAAGGCTACCGCGAGCCGGTACTGGTGTCTGGAACCGACGGGGTGGGCACCAAGCTGCGCCTGGCCATGAACCTCCAGCGCCACGACACCATTGGCATCGATCTGGTCGCCATGTGTGTGAACGATCTGGTGGTGGCCGGGGCGGAACCGCTGTTTTTCCTGGACTACTATGCCACGGGCAAGCTGAACGTGGATGTGGCGGCGGACGTGGTCACCGGTATTGGCGCCGGTTGCGAGCAGGCCGGCTGCGCGCTCGTCGGGGGCGAGACAGCGGAAATGCCGGGTATGTACGAGGGCGACGACTACGACCTGGCCGGTTTTTGCGTCGGCGTGGTGGAGAAATCGGACATCATCGATGGCTCAAAAGTCGCCGCCGGTGACACTCTGATTGGCCTGGCCTCCAGTGGACCGCACTCCAATGGTTATTCGCTGATTCGCAAAATCATTGAAGTGAGCAACGCCGATCTGACTCAGGACTGCGACGGTCAGCCGCTCAGCGAAGCGCTGATGGCCCCAACCCGCATTTATGTCAAATCGTTGCTCAAACTGATCCGCGAGCTGGATGTCCACGCCCTGTCGCATATTACCGGTGGTGGGCTGCTGGAGAACATTCCCCGGGTACTGCCCGCCAACAGCAAGGCCGTGATCGACACCCAGAGCTGGCAGCTGCCCGCGGTCTTCCGCTGGTTGCAGCAGGCCGGTGGCGTGGCGCCCCGGGAAATGTATCGCACCTTCAACTGCGGCGTGGGCATGGTGATTGCCCTGCCGAAGGCCCAGGAAGCCGACGCCCTGGCCCTGCTCAAGGCGGCGGGCGAAGAGGCTTTTGTGGTCGGACAGATTGCCGAGGCGCAGGAGGGCGAAGCCCGCGTTGAGTTGACCTCATTAGAGGGGAGCGACGCTTGAGTTCAACCCAACCGACCCGGGTCGTGGTGCTGATCAGCGGCAGCGGCTCAAACCTGCAAGCCCTGATTGACGGCCAGCGGCGCGGCCAACTACCGATCGATATTGTCGCGGTCATCAGCAACCGGCCCGCCGTGCGCGGGCTGCTGAGGGCCGAACACGCGGGCATTCCCGCTGAAGTACTCGATCATACCCGGTACGACTCCCGCGAAGCCTTTGACGCCGCATTACAAGAGTGCATTGACCACTACCGACCGGAACTGGTGGTTCTGGCCGGCTTCATGCGCATTTTGACGCCCACCTTTACCCGCCACTATGAAGGTCGGATGCTCAACATCCATCCCTCACTGCTGCCCAAGTATCAGGGCCTGCACACCCATCAACGAGCACTGGACGCTGGCGAGACCGAACACGGGGTCACGGTGCACTTTGTGACCGCCGAGCTCGATGGGGGCCCACCCGCCATCCAGGCGCGCGTACCGGTGCTCCCGGACGATGATGCCGAGTCACTCGCGGCGCGGGTTCAGAGCCAGGAACACGTCATTTATCCCCTGGCGGTAAAGTGGTTTGCCGAGGGGCGATTGCGCATGGAATCCGGCCGGGCGTTATTGAATAACGAACCTTTAGGGCCAAATGGGTATCTAATGGACGCAACCCAGTCTTAAACAGGACGTACAGGAGCCTTTTATGCCCCTCAAGCACGTATTGCTGCGCACTCTAGCCATCGTCGGATTGACCGGCCTGCTCGCCTTGAGCGTCAGTGCGGAAATGCCCAAAAGCTTTGAAAACGAGTACTCCACCCGTATTTTCGGCATCAAGGTCACCGTTACCCACAAGCTGACGGACCTTGAGGATGGCGGCCAGCAGCTGCGTTTCGAAGCGGACTCCTGGATCGGCAATATCGAGGAAATCTCCCAGTTTGACTGGGTCGACGGCGTGGTTCAGCCCCGCAAATACTTCTACAAGCGCCGCGGCCTGGGCCGCGACCGGGATGCCGAGCTGACTTTCAACTGGGATAAGGAGCGAGTCATCAATGATGTCCAGGGTAAAAGCTGGGCCATGGATATCCGCAAGCGTGTCCAGGACAAGTTGAGCTACCAGATTCAGCTCCAGAAAGACCTGATCGAAGGCCGAAACAACCTGAAGTACGCCATTGCCGATGGCGGCCAGATGAAGGAATACCGGTTTGAAATTGTCGCCGAAGAGCGATTGGATACCCCCATGGGTGAGGTGGACACCGTCAAAGTCATGCGCAGCCGCGACGATGACGATCGGGTCACCTACGCCTGGTTGGCGCCCAAATGGGACTATTTGCTGGTGCGTCTGGAGCAGCAGGAAGACGGTGACTCACACACGATTGACATCGATAAAGCCCGAGTTAACGGCAAAAACATCGAATCCTTCTGAATCTTCGAACATTTTTGGGCGTCCGGCGGTTGTATTCTGCCGCCACCGTCCCCATCAACGTTTAACGCGTTTTCATTCACCCGCAACCAATAGGTTAATTTATGAGCATTTCCAACAACAGCGTCGTCAGCTTTCACTACACCCTGACCGACAGCGAAGGCAAGCAGTTGGACCAGTCCAATGACGAGCGCGGTCCGCTGGTTTACCTGCACGGCGCTGGCAACATCATCCCCGGCCTGGAAAAGCAGCTGGAAGGCAAAAGCGTGGGTGACAAACTGACCGCCAAGGTACCGGCCGCCGAAGCTTACGGCGAGCGCAGCGACAACCTGATCCAGGAGCTGCCGGCCAACATGTTTACCGGTGTTGAGAAGGTGGAAGTGGGCATGGAGTTTCAGGCCCAGACCGAGCAGGGCACCCAGATTGTCCGCGTGGCGGCCGTTGAAGGTGACACCGTCACTATCGATGCCAACCACCCGCTGGCCGGCGTAGACCTGAACTTTGACGTGGAAGTCACCGATGTGCGTGACGCCACCGAAGAAGAGATCTCCCACGGCCACGTACACGGCCCGGAAGGTCACGAGCACTAAGCGCCCAGCGCTTACTGCCGGGGGGCCCCCCCCCACGAAAAAGCCCCTGACGCCTTGCGTTCAGGGGCTTTTTGTTGTCTGCAGCGGCTTGAATACCGCCCTCACACCACCTTGATATGCCAGGGCTCGAAACGCACCCCGTAGTGGTTGTCCTTGGTGTAGCGGATCTGTACGTAGCCCAGGTCCTGCATCCGCTTGAACTCATCGGTCTCGGCAAATTTGTCGGTAAAGTTGGAGTACCCCCAACCCACGCGGCCCACATCGAAGTCGCCGATCCCGTGATAGCTATGACCCGGAGGCGCCAGTGAGCGCGAGGCCTTGGACAGGTTGTAGTTGGACTCAAGGCACTTGGCCACAAACAGGTGCATCTGTTTGACGTTGCCACGGACCCCAGAGGTCAGGATGACACTGTCCCCAATGTCCCGGCGCAGTTTGTCGTAATAAGCCGCCGAGTCGCCCCGCAACAGATAATGACCCGAGTAGGGAATTTTGATGGTTTCACGCGGTGGAATCTTGGCGGACAACTCGGTGGTGACCTTTTCGCCATAAAATCCGTATTTTTTGGCCTCGGTAAAAAAAAGCTTCTCGATCATCTGGAATTCAGCCGGGGTGAACGCCCCCACTTCCGAAAAGCGTTTGCCGTACTTGAACAGCTCATCAAAGCTCAGCAGGTTGTAGTTGCCGTGCCCCACCAGGCGCTCGGCCCGCTTCAGACGTACAAACAGCGAGTGCAGTACCGGCTTCTCCGTTTCGGTCAGGAAGATATCGTCAATGAAATCGCCATTGAAGTTCCGGACCTTTTCCAGAACGCGGGCGTGCGCCTTACCTTCCGCGACCTGCCCCGACTGGTCGGTCGAATGATCGTGACCACTGCAACAGCTCTCGCGGTCCGCCTGCGCCAGGTTCTGCTCGACCGCCTCTACCAGAGAGCTGCTCTGGATCGAACGCTCTTCGGTCAGGGCATCCAGTGACGGCAGGTCAACCGCGTCGGCCACCGTCGCACGAACCCGGGAGGCCGGAGGGGACACCGGCGCGCCAATCCCCTCTTCGCCGTCAGGAATGGCAAAGGGATCTCCGTCCAGGTCGTAGCCGTCTTCCGCCAACGTCTCACGAGCCTGGCTGCTATTCTCCGCCATTTGCCAGAGGTACGCGTTGCCGGCGGTAAAGCCAACCCCGGACACAAAGCCAACCAGTAGATCTCTGCGTTTCACCGTTACTCTCTCGAACTTGCTGCATTCTTGAATTGACGCGCCGCCAAACGCGGTTGGCGGTTACCGATATTTCATTCTTGTTGAGCTCGACGCATCGGCGGGTCGCCGGAGACATGAATCATTACAAAAAACAACCGCCTACGTCACACTCATGGCTCAACTATAGCGTATTCCAAGCCATTTTTCAGCGGCCGCTTATATCAATTCGGCTGGTTATCACCGATATCTATAAAGAACATTCTTAACACAGGAATTGACGGCCAGCCCCCTGAAAACTTTAGCCTGGCCCCAAGAAGGGCCGGGGTAGATGATCTTTTCATAACCACAGGCTGGCTAACAAAACCTCATCATAAAAACCGCAAAAATTGGGAGGTTTTATACGCATACGATGTAAGCTCATCAGCCCCTTATGCCGAATCATGCCAGCCCCCCGTTGGCCCCCAAGGCGCTAAAATCGCCCCCTTAACGCCACTGCTATACTTCATCTGAGGCCGTCAAGCTGTCAGCCCCAAACCGGTGCACCCATACCCGAACCAGAGGTGACACGCATGAGACGCCATTTTTATTTGAGTGACGACCTGGATGACCTTGAGCGCCTGGAGAGTGACCTGGAAGCTCGGGGCATTGCCCGCCCACAGATCCATATTCTGAGCAATAACGATGCTGGCCTGGAGTCCCACCACCTCCATCAGGTGGAATCGCTGTTGCGCAAGGACGTGATTCACTCGGGCAAGATCGGTTTTCTGATTGGCCTGATTGCCGCGGCCATCCCCCTGATAATCGCCTATGTCGTGGGTTTGAGCGAGAGCTATCTCTGGATTCCGGTCATCTTCCTGTCCATCATCCTGCTGGGCTTCTGTACCTGGGAGGGCGGTCTGATCGGCATTCAGAGACCAAACCACCAGTACCTGAAATTTGAGCGCGCCATCAACTCAGGACGGCACTTGCTGATTGTGGATGTGGACCCGGGGCAGGAAAAGCGGCTGATGAAGATCATCGCCGATCACCCCAATGTCGAGGATATGGGGCTGGGTGAGTCGGTGCCGGGCTGGGTGGTCGGTGCCCAGAAACAGTGGCACAAGTTTGTCCGTTGGGCGCCCTGACAGGCCGACGCTCTTCCTTCGGCGGCCCACGAAGGGGTCGCCACCGTCGGGCGACCCCCGGCCGCTGGCCGGTCTGCCGCCCAACCGATAACAAAGGCAGCGGAGCACCGCCATGGTTCTGGTAATCGTTCTGGTGTTGCTGGTTGCAGGCACCCTGCTGTTTCATTTCGTCAGCCCCTGGTGGTTTACCGCCTTGGCGTCCAACTGGGGCAATATCGACAGCACTGTTGAAATCACCCTCTGGGTGACCGGTTTTGTGTTTATTGCGGTCAACCTGTTCATGGCCTATGCCATATTCCGCCATCGATTCCGCAAGAACCGCAAAGCGCACTACGAACCCGAGAACAAGCCACTGGAGCTGTGGCTGACCGTCATAACCAGCGTCGGGGTGGCGGCCATGCTGGCGCCGGGGCTGTTTGTCTGGGCCAAGTTTGTAGACCCTCCCAACGACGCCGCGCATTTTGAAGTGCTCGGCCAGCAGTGGCATTGGACGTTCCGCTTCCCCGGTGAAGACGGCCAGTTGGGCCGCACCCATCCGCACTTCATGAGTGAGCAGAACCCTTTCGGCCTGGATCCGGGCGATCCCGCCGGCCGGGACGATCGGCTGGTGTTCAACAACGAACTGCACCTGCCGGTCAATCAGCCGGTCAAGGCTCTGCTGCGCTCCCGCGATGTGCTCCACAACTTCGGTGTCCCTCAGTTCCGCGTCAAAATGGACATGGTGCCGGGTATGGTGAGTTATCTGTGGTTCGAGCCCTCTCGGGACGGGCGCTTCGATATTCTGTGCATGGAGCTGTGCGGTATGGCCCACCACACCATGCGCGGCCAGGTGGTCATCGAGCCACGCGAGGATTTTGACCGCTGGCTGGCCAGTCAGCCTACCTTTGCCGACACTCAGGACGACGATCGCGCCGATCCGCAGCGGGGCGCCCAACTGTATGGCGTCTGTGCCAGCTGTCACGGTCCGGAGGGCGGCGGCAACGCGAACATGAACGCGCCACGGCTCAGCCACCTAGCCCCCTGGTACCTCGAACGGCAATTGCACTTTTACAAAACCGGCGTGCGTGGCAGTCACGAAGCGGACCGTTTCGGTCAGCAGATGGCCGGCATGATGGCCACCCTGCCGGATCGACAGGCAATGAGGGATGTCGCCGCGCATATCGATTCCCTGACCAGCGAGACTCCCGACACTAGCGTGACCGGCGATGCACAGCGGGGCGAGCGCCTGTATCGCAACTGCAGCAGCTGCCACGGTGACCGGGGCGAGGGAAACTATGCGACCAATGCGCCGGCATTAGCCGGTCAACACGACTGGTACTTACGCCGCCAACTCGAGCACTTCAAGCAGGGGGTACGCGGCAGCCACAAGGGCGACTACTACGGCACCCAGATGACACTGATGGCCAGAACGCTGCACGACGAGCAGGCCGTTGATGACCTGTTGGCCTACATCAATCAACTGTAAACCGAGCACTGTCTGAGGATCCGGTATGAAATACACCGCTCTGGCCGATCAACCGGTAGCCACCCACGAGCCCACCGGATTTATCAGCAAGTACATCTGGAGCCAGGATCACAAGGTCATTGCCATTCAGTACGCATTGACCGCCGTGTTTGTCGGTCTGGTGGCTCTGGCGCTATCGGCCCTGATGCGCTTGCAACTGGGTTTCCCGGACACCTTTGACTTCATCAATCCGAACGCCTACCTGCAGTTTGTCACCATGCACGGGATGATCATGGTGATCTATCTGCTGACGGCGATTTTATTGGGCGGCTTTGGCAATTATCTGATCCCGCTGATGATCGGCGCCCGGGATATGGTCTTTCCCTACCTCAATATGCTCAGCTACTGGACCTACTTGCTGGCCGTTATTGTGCTGATGGCCAGTTTTTTTGTGCCGGAGGGTCCCACCGGGGCGGGTTGGACACTCTACCCGCCCCAGACCATTCTCAAAGGCACGCCAGGGTACGAGTGGGGCATCATCTGCATGCTCGCCTCACTGGCCATTTTCATCGTCGCCTTCACCATGGGTGGACTCAACTACGTCACCACCATTCTGCAGGCGCGCGCCGCCGGCATGACCCTGATGCGCATGCCGCTGACGCTGTGGGGCATTTTCATTGCCACCATCATGGGACTGCTGGCCTTCCCCGCTCTGCTGGTCAGCGCCATCATGATGTTGCTGGACAAGACCGTGGGCACCAGCTTTTTCATGCCCGCCCTGGTGTCTCTCGGGGAGTCTCTGGATTACTCCGACGGCAGCCCGCTGTTGTTCCAGCACCTGTTCTGGTTCTTCGGTCACCCGGAAGTGTACATCGTCGCCCTGCCCGCCTTCGGTATCGTGTCCGACATTCTCGCCACTCACGCGCGAAAAAACATTTTCGGTTACCGAATGATGGTGTGGGCCATTGTCATTATCGGACTGCTCAGCTTCGTCGTCTGGGCGCATCATATGTACGTCAGCGGCATGAACCCGACGTTCGGGTTTTTCTTTGCCACCACCACCCTCATCATCGCCGTGCCCACCGCGATCAAGGTCTACAACTGGGTGCTGACGCTGTGGCGGGGCAACATCCATCTGACGGTGCCCATGTTGTTCGCCATTGGTTTTATTTTTACCTTCACTCACGGCGGTCTGAGCGGGCTCTTTCTTGGCAATGTGGTGGTGGATCTGCCGCTGTCCGATACGTACTTCGTGGTGGCGCACTTTCATATGGTCATGGGGGTTTCCCCCATCATGGTTCTGTTCGCTGCCATCTATCACTGGTACCCCCTGATCACCGGGCGCATTCTGCATCAAGGGCTGGGCAAACTGCACTTCTGGGTGACCTTTCTCGGTACCTACGCCATTTATCTTCCCATGCACTACCTGGGATTTCTCGGCGTGCCCCGCCGCTACTACGCCATGGGTGAGACCGGGTTCGTGCCGGACTCCGCCCAGACCCTCAACGCGGGCATCACCGTTTCCGCACTGATCGTCGGCCTGGCCCAGATTATCTTCATCATCAACCTGTTCTGGAGCCTGAAACGGGGCGTACCGTCCGAGCGCAATCCCTGGCACGCCACCACACTGGAGTGGCAGACCCCCGATATGCCACCCCGGCATGGTAACTGGGGGCCGGAGAGCCCGAAGGTTTACCGCTGGGCCTATGCCTACAGCGTTCCGGACTGCGAGGACGATTACCTTCCCCAGAACCTTCCCCCGGATCAGGTTCGCAAACATCCAACACAGGAGGCGTCCTCATGAGACTCTGGCATGCACTGACGGAAAAATCCTGGCTCGAAGAGCCCGTGCCAGCCAACGCGCCGTTTGATTCGCCGCAGCGGGATTTTCAGAGTCGCCGGATCGCGTTGACACTGTTTCTGGCGATCGCCACGGTACTGTTTTCGCTGTTTGCCGTGACCTTTCTGACCCACTCCCAATACCCCGGTTTTGAAGCCCTGGCCGGGGACGCCTGGCGCCCGCTGAGCAACACGACGCGGCTCTGGGTTAATACAGGACTTCTGTTGTTCAGCAGTGTGCTGATGCAGGTTTCCCTGAACGCGGCCAGGGCCAGTCAACCCGGCCTGAGTCTGGCAGCCTTACTCGGCGCCGGCTTTCTCGCACTGCAATTCCTGATTGCCCAGGTGTGGTTATGGCAGATCCTCAGCGACATGGGGTATGGGGTACGCAGCAACCCGGCCAGCAGTTATTTCTTCCTGTTCACCGGCGTTCACGGTATTCATCTGTTGATCGGGCTGGGGGTCCTGTATCGACCGCTGCGACATATGTGGCGAGCCGAAGCGGCCCGGGCCATCATTGACAGTCTGCGCCTGTGCGCGCTCTATTGGCATTATCTGCTCGCGGTCTGGGTGTTGCTGTTCTGGCTTCTGACCCGTTCGGCGGATACCTATCGAGCCCTGGCCATCCTGTGCGGACTGGAGGCCTAGTTCCATGAGTACCGATAAACCCGACACTCCTCTCACTCCCTCTGGCTGGGACAGTCTGGTCGTCGATTGGTCGGCCGACAAGCAGGCTTTCGATATGCCCTGGGGCAAACTGATGATGTGGGTGTTTCTCGTCGGTGACACCTTCATTTTCAGCCTGTTTCTGATCGGCTATATGTCGGTGCGCATGTCAGCCTCGGAGCCCTGGCCCCCGGCCAGCGAAATCTTCGCCATGGAATTGTTTGGCGCCCACCTCCCGCTGTTACTCATTGCCATCATGACGTTCATTCTGATTACCAGCAGCGGCACCATGGCCATGGCGGTGAACTGGGCCTATCGACGCGAGCGGCAGAAGACTTTTATATTCATGTTGCTGACCGCGCTTCTCGGGGCAAGCTTTGTCGGGCTTCAGGCGTTTGAGTGGACCAAGCTGATTGTCGAAGAGGGCATTCGCCCCTGGGGCAACCCGTTTGGCGCCGAGCAGTTCGGCGCGGTGTTTTTCATGATCACCGGCTTTCATGGCCTGCACGTTACCGGCGGCGTCATCTACCTGGCAATTGTGGCATTCAAGGTCCGCCGCGGGGACTATGAAAAAAAAGGCTACGAAATCGTCGAGATCGCAGGCCTTTATTGGCACTTTGTCGACCTGGTCTGGGTGTTTATTTTCGCCTTCTTCTATCTGTGGTGAGGTGCGTTATGAGTCATGTGGAAACCGTCGGCCAACAGCACCCGATCGGCCTTTACCTCAAGGTATGGCTACTGCTCTTTGTCCTGAGCCTGTTCTCCTACCTGGTGGACTATTTTCAATTGCAGGGGGCGTTGCGCTGGTCCCTGATTCTGTTGTTCATGATGCTCAAGGCCGGTCTGATCGTGTCAATATTCATGCACTTTGCCTGGGAGCGTTTCGCGCTCAAGTTCATCGTCATCGTGCCACTGTTTGCCATCCTGGTTTTCATTGCCCTGATGGCCATCGAAGCGAACTACATCGACTGGAGCCGCCTGACGTTTCTCAGTTTCCGGTGGAGCGGTGGGAGCCCCTGACCATGCGCCGCTGGATCCTGGTCGCCACTGGCCTGCTGTTGATTCTCTCCGGCGCCACGGGCTATCACATCCTGACCCATTATGCTCCACCCCCAACTGTGCAGGGTGCTTACTTCCAGCCCGCCCGAAAGCTCGACGCTTTCACTTTGCTGGATCACCATGGATTGCCCTTCGACCGCTCGGACCTGAAGGGACAGTGGCACCTGATCTCTTACGGCTATACCCACTGCCCGGATATCTGCCCCACGACATTGGTCCAGGTAGCGGAGATGATGGCGTTATTAGAGCAAACGGAAGACTATCAGGACCTGAGAGTATTGTTTTACAGCGTGGATGGGGACCGGGACCGGCCCGAGGTGCTCGCGCAGTACGTGCCCTACTTTCACCCGCAGTTCATCGGCCTGACCCGCGCCGAACAGAGCCGCCGACAACATAAGAACTTTGAACAGGGGCTGGGGATTTTGGCCCGCGTAGGGCCGGAGGGCGTGGAGCACGGATTATTGCTGTTTTTGCTCAACCCAAGAGCACAACTGCAGGCGGTATTCAAACCCCAGCGCAACGAGCGCGGCCATTATCAGTTCACCGTGAGTCAGCTACTGAAAGATTACCGCGCTGTGCGGGACTATTACGCAACGCAGGCCGACGCGATCAGGTTTTTGGCAGAGTGACGCCGCGCTGGCCCTGGTATTTCCCACCCCGGTCCCGATAAGAGGTCTCGCACACCTCATCGGACTCGAAGAACAACATCTGGGCCACACCTTCGTTCGCATAGATTTTCGCTGGCAAGGGCGTAGTGTTGGAGAACTCGAGGGTTACATGGCCTTCCCACTCCGGCTCAAGCGGGGTCACATTGACTATTATCCCGCAGCGGGCGTAGGTCGATTTGCCCAGACACACCGTCAGAATGTTGCGCGGAATCCGGAAGTACTCCACGGTTCGGGCCAGGGCAAAGGAATTCGGCGGAATGATGCACACATCACTTTTGACGTCGACAAAGCTGTTATCGTCGAAGTTCTTGGGGTCGACTACCGATGAGTAGACATTGGTAAAGATCTTGAACTCGTCGGCACAGCGCACATCGTAGCCATAGCTGGAGGTGCCGTAGGAAATCATCCGCTCGCCGTTTGCGTCATAGCGCACCTGCCCCGGCTCAAAGGGCTCAATCATGCCTTCCTGCTCCGCCATGCGGCGCATCCATTTGTCAGACTTGATACTCATCGGGTTCTCCCACAGAGGGCGATTCAGTTGAAAATGAAGGGAGCGCATCATAGCGGTTTTCACGCCCAAATCCCACCTTTGCAAGGCTCCGTTTGGCCAACGCCACACCCAGTGCCCGAAAACACAGCTCTGGCGGGAATATGCGGCGTCCCACTTTACGCTGGGCCATGTCCCTCTTTAATTCACACGCCAAAGTGGGACGACCCACTACCGGCCGAGGCGTAAGTTGACACTGCGGTTTTTTGAGCAGGGCCGCACAACAACCGCGATACCATTTTCATATATAACAAAGGTAAAACGGCATGAGATATAACCATAAGACATCGGTCTTCGACGTCCAACGTCGCGACAACACGCCATCGGTCAAACGCTCCCTGGGGCTGTCCGCTGCACTGGCGGGCATTCTGGCCTTTTCGGCCGGCACCGCCCAGGCCCAGCAGTGCCAGAACCTGGTCTGGAGTGACGAGTTCGACGGCTCCCAGTTAGACACCACCGCCTGGGATATCCAGGAAGGTGACGGCTGCCAGTACGGTATCTGTGGCTGGGGCAACAACGAGCAGCAGTCCTACAGCGCCAACAACCTCGAAGTCTCCAACGGCACCCTCAAGATCACCGCCCGCAAGGAGCGGGTCAAGGCACTGAACTACACCTCTGGACGCATTCGTACGGCGAATATGCCGGCCAGCGGCCAGTGGACCAATGGCCGCTTTGAGGCGCGCCTCAAGCTGCCGGAAGGCCAGGGCCTGTGGCCAGCGTTCTGGATGCTGCCCACCGACCCGGACGTGGGCTGGCCGATGAGCGGTGAGATCGATATTCTCGAGTCTACCGGCCAAGCATCCATGCTCGCCCACGGCACCATTCATTACGGCGAACCCTGGCCCGACAACTCCTTTACCGGCGCCCATATCCTGAGCCAACCGGCGAAGTGGTCCGACGACTTCCATACCTATGCGGTGGAATGGACCCCCTTTGAAATGCGCTGGTACGTCGACGACATCCTCTACTCGACCATTTCCTCCTCTGACCTGGAAGACAGCAGCTGGTGGACCTTTGAAAATTACCAGTATCACTTCCTGCTGAACCTCGCCGTCGGCGGCACCTGGGGCGGCACGCCCGATGACAGCATCTTCCCGGTCACCATGGAAGTGGACTACGTTCGTGTCTACGACCAGGGCCAGCCGGCTATCGACGGACCGCACATTGTGGCGCCGAACGAGCAGGCCACTTACGAGCTGACAGGTGAAATCGGCTCCGACAGTACCTATACCTGGAGCGTACCGACAGGGGCGACCTTATCCGGCCAGGGTACGGCAACCGCACAGGTGGACTATACCGGTGCAACGTCGGGCGACCTGTCCGTTGAGGTCTCCAACAGCTGCGGCACTCACACGCTGAACATTCCGGTATTCATCGAACCGGACCACGGGGTTGAAACCGTACTGGATGACTTCGACGGAAACAGTGCCCTGACCTACACCAGCTATACCGGCACGTTTGATACCACCGGCGGTGTGCTGACCTATACCCGCGATGGCGCCAGCCAGTGGGATGTGATTGCTACCACCACCAACGCTCTGCCGGATGTTGCGCCCTTCCTGAGCGGCGATAAAGCCTTCGTGATGGACATTAACAACACCGATCCGAGCCTGGTGGGCAAGCAGATTCTGGTTCAGCTGGAAAACACGGCCACCGCCACTGCGGACAATTACCCCACCGGTCGTCACAGCAAGTATGAAGCTTTCGTTAAGCATGCTAACGGCGCTCAGACCCTGCGTTTCCGCCTGGCCGACCGAATCGACGGAGAAACGACCAACACTGATGTCGACTCTGTCATCTTCCTGATTGATCCGGATGCCTTTACGTCAGACACCTATGTGATCGACAACATTGCGATCCTGGGAGTCGGCGGTTCCACCGGTGGTGATGGGGGCAGTGGCGACGAGCAGGCCAGCTCGGTTGTGGTCAGCAGCGTCAGCACCGGCACCGAAAGCGCCGGACGCGGTCAGAAGTTTGGCACCGCCACCGTGACCATCGCAGACGACTTGGGCAACCCGGTCAGCGGCGCGACCGTAACCGGTGATTTTTCTGGCACCTGGAGTGAGACACAGTCCGCCACCACTGATGCCAATGGTGTTGCGAGCTTTATCACCAGTTCCAGCGCCAGCGGCGGTGTCACGGTCAACTTCTGCGTGAGCGACATCACCGACACAACACTGACCTTCGACAGCGCGAACAGCACCGGCACCTGTCAGTAATCCTCGCAAAAAGACTCCCAACTACCTGTCCGGTGACTTTGGTCGCCGGACAGGCTTTTCTCTTCCCACTAATCTTCGACAACGGCTATCTCGGGCCCGCCCGAGCCACCGGACTGCTGCCATAAGGTAGCCCCCAGCGTCCGGGCAATAGCGCGATAGCGCTGGCTGATTGCCGAGTCCGCATCATCGGCCACCGTGGGCGTGCCGCCGTCCGTGGTTTCCCGAATGGACAGATCCAGGGGCAGCGACCCCAGAAGCCGCGTATCGTAATCCCGGGCAATGCGCTCACCGCCACCGGCCCCGAAGATGTGCTCTTCGTGACCACAGTTGGAGCAGACGTGGACCGCCATGTTCTCCACCACGCCCAACACCGGCACCTTCACCTTACGGAACATCTCAATGCCTTTCTGGGCATCCAGCAGGGCAATGTCCTGGGGAGTGGTAACAATCACCGCACCGGTAACCGGCACTTTCTGGGACAGCGTCAGTTGAATATCCCCGGTGCCCGGCGGCATATCGACAATGAGGTAGTCGACATCCTCCCAGCGGGTCTGGGTCAGCAGCTGCTGCAGCGCACCACTGACCATGGGACCGCGCCAGACCATAGGAGTCTGCTCGGTGACCAGGTAACCCATGGAGATGGACTGAATGCCGTGCGCTTCGATGGGCACCATCATCTGTTTACCATCAACGTCCACCACCTGCGGCCGGCGCTGGCCTACACCGAGCATTTTGGGCTGACTGGGGCCGTAGATATCGGCATCGAGAATACCCACCCGGGCGCCTTCGGCGGCCAGAGCCAGGGCGAGATTGACGGCAGTGGTGGATTTGCCCACCCCACCCTTGCCGGAGGCGACGGCGATGATGTTTTTCACCCCGGGGATTTCCCCCCCGGTATTGGCGCCGCCCCGGGCGGGAATGGCCCAGTCGATATTGACCGCGACTGAGTCCACGCCGTCAATTGACGACACAGCTTCATTGACTGCCCCCGCCAATTCCTCTGCGACACCCTCCGCGGGGTAGCCCAATGTCAGAGAAATTTCAGCTTCTCCGCCATTCAGATGAATTTTGGGGGTCACGCCCAACTCATCCAAAGACAGACTGGTTGTGGGGTCTTTGACGGTTTTTACGGCGTTTTCGATGTTAATTCGAGTTTGTTCGGACATAAATTCAGGGTTCCGTTGAGTTTGGGTGGCTTTTAGCCAGTCAGACCTAGGTGCCAATCTGGACTCGGGGTGGATAAGCCGGAGGCGTCATCCACCCAAAAACCGGCCATCTGTGAATTACCTTCGGTTACGGCGGGTGCGCGCTTTGCGCTCCGAAGCGTCGGACCGACCCGCCCTACGCCGACACATGGCATGTACCAAGATGGAGGCTGCCCGCGGACTACCACGTGCATTGCAGAGTGGCACTGAGGCCGAGACGGAGAAGGGTGTTTGGAACCTCTCGGAGGCAGGGAGCCGACGAGAAGCCTACAGGGATGTATTCACGGCGGGTTTCCAAACACCCTTCCCCGTCTCGGCCGGTCTTTCTAGCACCCACCAAAGCCATCATAAAAAGGGTTCCGTGCCCACATTATTGCATCGAAATGGGAAAAACCAAGTGTTGTAGTCAACTTTTCCGGCTAACCCCCTGAAGAAACGGGCAAAATTTGCTATAGTGCGCCTCCTTTTTTCACCATCAGACGATCGCAGAGACCATGAGCCAAGCCGCCCGCAAAATCCTCGTGACCAGTGCCCTCCCCTACGCCAACGGCGACCTACACCTCGGGCACCTCATGGAACAGATCCAGACCGACATCTGGGTGCGGTTCCAGAAACTGCGTGGCCACGACTGTCTCTACGTCTGCGCCGACGACGCCCACGGCACCGCCATCACACTCAAGGCCGAAGAACTGGGCCTGAGCCCCGAGCAGCACATCGAGCGGATGCACACCGCCCATAAAGCCGTGTCCGAAGGGTTTCTGATCCAGCACGACAACTACTACAGCACCCACTCCGCGGAAAACCGCGAGCTGGCCGAGCTTATCTACACCCGCCTGGACGCCAATGGCCATATCGCCCGGCGCGAGATCACCCAGGCGTTTGACCCGGAAAAAGAACTGTTCCTGGCGGACCGCTACATCAAAGGCACCTGCCCGAAATGCAAAACCCCGGACCAGTACGGCGATAACTGCGAAGCCTGCGGCGCCACTTACTCGCCCATGGACCTGATCGACCCAGTGTCCGCCTTGTCCGGTGCCACACCAGTGCCCAGACAGTCCGAGCACTTCTTTTTCAAGCTGCCCGAGTTTGCCGACTTCCTGAAACAGTGGACCCGCGCCGGCCACCTGCAGGACGAAGTGGCCAACAAGGTGTCCGAGTGGCTGGATTCGGACCTGCACGAGTGGGATATCTCTCGTGATGCGCCCTACTTCGGCTTTGAAATTCCCGGCCAGCCCGGCAAGTATTTCTACGTCTGGTTGGACGCCCCCATCGGCTATATCGCCAGCCTGAAAAACCTGCTGGATGCCCAGGGCAAGGACTGGAACGACTACTGGAAGCCGGACTCCGACGCCGAGGTGTACCACTTCATCGGCAAGGACATCATCAACTTCCACGCCCTGTTCTGGCCCGCGATGCTGCACTCGGCGGGTTTCCGCACCCCGACCAGAATCTGCGTGCACGGCTTCGTCACCGTCAATGGCAAAAAGATGTCCAAGTCCCGCGGGACCTTCATCAATGGCCAGACCTATCTGGACCATCTGAATCCGGAATACCTGCGCTACTACTTCGCCGCCAAACTGACCGGTGCGGTGGACGATCTGGACCTGAACCTGGACGACTTTATCCAGCGGGTGAACAGCGACCTGGTGGGCAAGGTGGTCAACATCGCCAGCCGCACCGCCAAGTTTGTTCAGAAAAGCGGCGGCACCCTGGCCAACGACATCGCCGAGCCCGAGCTCTGGCAGCGGTTTGTGGATGCCGAAGCAAGCATCGCCGAGCACTACGAGAACCGCGAATTCAGCAAGACCATGCGCGAAATCATGGCTCTGGCCGATGCCGCCAACGAGTACATCGCCGCCAAAGAGCCCTGGAAACTGGCCAAAGAGGAAGGCACCGAGGCCGAGGTGTTGGCCATCTGCACCCAGGGCCTGAACTGCTTCCGCGCGCTCGTCACTTGGCTCAAGCCGGTACTGCCACAGCTGGCGGAGAAGGCCGAGGCGTTCCTGAACGAGACGCTGGACTGGAGTCAGTCCCTGCGTTTCCGTGGCGGTGAGCGCATCGAGAAATTCAAGCCCCTACTGACCCGGGTGGAGAAGGAGCACGTAGACGCCATGATTGAAGCCAGCAAAGAAGCCGCCCCGGCACCGAAAGCGTCCGGCCCTCTGGCGGATGAGCCTATTGCCGAGGAAATCGAGTTTGGCGACTTTGCCAAGGTGGATCTGCGTGTGGCCCTGATTGCCAAGGCCGAGCATGTCGAGGGCGCCGATAAGCTGCTGCGCTTGACGCTCGACCTAGGGGGCGAAACCCGCAATGTTTTTGCGGGTATTAAAAGTGCTTATGCGCCGGAGGACATTGAGGGCAAACTGACCATTATGGTTGCCAACCTCAAGCCGCGTAAGATGAAGTTCGGCATGAGTGAGGGCATGGTGTTGGCGGCTGGGCCAGGCGGCAAAGATATTCATATTCTTGAGCCGCACAGCGGTGCCAAGCCGGGCCAGCGGGTGATGTAAGCGGGGTTACGGCGGATGCGCCCCAAGTAACAGAGCTTGGGTGCATCATCACGACCGGCAGGAGAGGGGTAGATCGTTTGGAGACCCGCCGTGAATACATCCCTGTAGGCTTCGCGTCGGCATCCATGCCTTCGAGAGTCTCCAAACGATCTACCCCTCTCCCGCCTAAGTGCCACGGGTCGCGTAGGGCGGATAAGGCCAAAGGCCGCATCCGCCGTAACCATGAGGCGGCATAAGCATATGCTGAAACAGCCTAACCAGCCGGGGCTTTTAGATTGAAGCGCTCCAGCCGGTTAACGATAATGTGAGCCCCAGTGGGCGCACTTCCCAGGTAAGGACAGGCATGACCGAATTCGCCATCATATTGTTGAGTGCCATTTTGGTGAACAACTTCGTACTGGTTCAGTTTTTGGGACTGTGCCCCTTTATGGGCGTGTCCAACAAACTGGAAACCGCCATTGGCATGGCCGGGGCCACCACCTTTGTGTTGACCCTGGCCTCGGTGTGCAGTTACCTGATCAACACCTGGATACTGATGCCCCTGGACATCGGTTTCATGCGCACCATTTCGTTCATTCTGGTGATCGCCGTGGTGGTGCAGTTTTCCAAAATGTTCATCGAGAAAACCAGCCCCCTGCTGTACCGGGTACTGGGTATTTTTCTGCCCCTGATCACCACCAACTGCGCGGTACTCGGGGTGGCGCTACAAAACACCACCAAGGACCACGGCTTTTTTGAGTCCACCGTGTTCGGCTTTGGCGCCGCGCTCGGCTTCTCCCTGGTGTTGATACTGTTTTCCGCCATGCGCGAACGCCTGGCCGTGGCCGATGTGCCAACCCCATTCAAAGGCGCCGCCATCGGCATGATTACCGCCGGTTTGATGTCCCTGGCCTTTATGGGCTTTGGTGGTTTGGTTTAGTGCCAAACCGACCGTTCACCGACTGACTCGCACGACTTATGCTGGATCTGATCGTACAAAATCCGATTACCTCGGCGCTGATCGCGCTCGGCAGCCTGGCGCTTATCTTCGGCGCCATTCTGGGCTATGCCGCTGTGCGCTTTCGCCTGGAGGAAGACCCGGTCATCCAGCAGATTGATGACCTTCTGCCCCAGACCCAATGTGGTCAGTGTGGCTACCCCGGATGCCGTCCTTACGCCCAGGCCATCGCCAACGGCGATGCCATCAACAAGTGCCCACCGGGCGGCCAAGCCACCATCAATTCGCTGGCCGACCTCCTGGATGTGGAAGCCCCCACCCTGGATGCGGAGCACGGCGAAGAGTCCGAAGTGAAAAAAGTGGCGTACATCCGGGAAGACGAATGCATTGGCTGCACCAAGTGCATCCAGGCCTGCCCCGTGGACGCCATCATCGGCGCGGCCAAACAGATGCATACGGTGATTGCTGACGAGTGCACCGGCTGCGACCTCTGCGTTGAGCCCTGCCCGGTGGACTGCATCGACATGATCCCGGTGGAAACCGGGCTGAACGAGTGGAAGTGGGCGAAACCGGCTCCGGCCGAAGCCCAGGCAGTCAATCTGATTGCCACTGATCGAGACACCACAGGTGAAGCGGCGTAATGGGTAGTTTAATCAAAGTGTGGGACATTCCCGGTGGCGTTCATCCGCCGGAGAACAAAGCGCAATCCCTGCAGTTGCCTCTGGCAAAAATGCCCCTGCCGCCGGTGCTGACCCTGCCGCTGAATCAGCACATTGGCAAGCCCGCCAAGCCGGTGGTTCAGGTCGGTGACCGGGTGCTGGGCGGCCAACTGGTTGCGGAGGCCGAAGGCGTGTTCAGCGCCCGGGTGCACGCACCCACCTCCGGGGTTGTCAGTGCCATCGAGGATCGACTGATACCCCACCCCTCAGGCTATTCGGCGCCCTGCGTTGTCATCGACGTGGATGGCAAAGACGAATGGGTCCCGTTGGAACGCTGCGACAACTATGAGTCGTTGGATAAAAGCGAGCTGCTCGGAAAAATTCGCGGCGCCGGTGTTGCTGGCCTGGGCGGTGCAGGTTTCCCCACCTCGGTGAAATTGAGCCCGCGCGCGGACCACAGAATTCACACCCTGATCATTAACGGCACCGAGTGCGAGCCCTACATCACCGCCGATGACATGCTGATGCAGGTCAAGGCGGACGAGATTGTCGCCGGCACCCTACTGCTGGCCAAGCTCCTGGATCACCCGGACGCGTTGCTGATCGGTGTCGAGGACAACAAACCCAAGGCCATCGCCGCTCTTGAAAAAGCCGCCGAGGGAACACCGGTACAGGTCGTGTCCTTCCCGACCAAGTACCCGTCCGGTGGCGAAAAGCAACTGATCCAGATTCTGACCGGCGAAGAGGTCCCCAGCGGTCAGATACCGGCCAGCATCGGTGTGGTATGTCAGAACGTGGGCACCACCGTGGCAGCTTATCGGGCGGTGCGTTACGGAGAACCACTGGTGTCTCGTATTACCACCCTGGTGGGTGAAGCCCTGGACACTCAACGCAACGTCGAGGTGCTGTTGGGCACCCCCATTGATTTTCTACTGGAGCAGCATGGCTTCGAGGCCAAAAAAGCCTCGCGCCTGGTAATGGGGGGCCCCATGATGGGCTTTGCCCTGCCGGAGCCCAGTGTGCCGGTGATCAAAACCACCAACTGCATTCTGGCACCGACCCAAAAAGAGTTGCCGCCACCTCAGCCAGCGCAGGCCTGCATTCGCTGTGGCCTATGCGCCGAGGCCTGCCCGGCCAGCCTGCTGCCACAGCAGTTGTTCTGGTACGCCCAGGCGGAAGATTACGAAAAACTCGAAGCGCACAGCCTGTTTGACTGCATTGAGTGCGGGGCCTGTTCTTATGTCTGCCCCAGCCATATTCCGCTGGTGCAGTACTACCGCGCCTCAAAAGGGGCGATTCGCCAGCAGCAGCACGAGAAAGAAAAGTCCGATCGGGCCCGTCGCCGCTTTGAGTTCCGGCAGGAGCGTATCGCCAAAGAGGAGGCCGAAAAGGCCGCGAAACGCGAGGCCCGCAAAAAGGCCGCCGAGGAGGCCAAGCGCAAGCTGGCCGAACAGAAAGACGACGCGCCGGCCGCCAAGGCCGACCCGGTAGCAGATGCGCTGGCCAAGGCTCAGGCCAAGCAACAATCCCCGGAGGCGCAGCGCGCCAAGCTGGAACGCAACCTGGCCGCGGCCAAGGATCGCCTGGAGAAGGCCCAGCGCCCTCTGGAGCCGGGCGAGCCCGGTGCCGAGGTGACCGACGAGCAGCGTGAGAAGCAGAAAGCGCGCATCAAACAGGCAGAGCTCAAAGTCCGGGAAGCAGAAGAAAAGTTGCAACACCTGGAGCAAGACCGCAGCGCACCGAAGGCGCCTGAAGCCAACGACACAAAACCGGCTGACGACCCGGTCTCTGCTGCGATCGCCCGCGCTCAGGCGAAGATGACCATGAGCCCGGAAGACAAGCTCAAATCCAGCCTGGAATCACTCTACAAACGCCTGGCGAAGGCTGAAGAGAAAGCCAAGGCGGCGCAGGAGTCGGATGATGACAAGGCGGATGCCTTGCAGCAGGGCGTCGACAAGCTCAAGCAGAAGATTGCCGACACCCTGCAGGAGCTGTCCGAGTTGGCGCCGTCCACGGTGGCCGAACCCAGCTCCGCTTCACGCCATACCGACGACGTCGCCAGCATGGCCATTGAGCGGGCCAAGGCGAAAGCCGCCGCGATGGAAACCATGAGCGCCGACGACAAGCAGCGGGCTCAGATTGAATCGCTCAAGGCCCGCATTGAGAAGGCCCGCCAGCGACTGGAAAAAGCCGAGGCGGAGCAGGACGAAAACGTGGACGCGTTTCGCACCGGCCTCACCAAGCTGGAAGACAAATTGCAACAACTGACCGAGGACCGGTAACCGATGCTGAGGGTCACTTCCCCGCACACACACAGTGCCCGCAGTACCGGGCAACTGATGCGCCTGGTGGTATTCGCCACGCTGCCCGGCCTGGTCGCCATGACCCTGGCCTTCGGCTGGGGCAGTCTGTTCAATGTCCTTCTGGCGAGCGCGTCTGCCCTGGCGTTCGAAGCGCTGGTCATGAAACTGCGTGGGCGGCCGGTACTGTTTTATCTGCGCGATTGCAGCGCCCTGGTCACGGGCGTGCTGCTCGGTCTGGCGCTGCCGCCCTATTGCCCCTGGTGGCTGGTGGTCACTGGCAGCGGTATCTCGATCATTCTGGCCAAACAACTCTATGGCGGCATGGGCTACAACCCGTTCAATCCCGCCATGGTCGGTTACGTGGTGCTGCTGATTTCCTTCCCGGTGGAGATGACCCAATGGGCCGCCCCGGCGGCGACCCTGGCTGAGGGCCAATCGCTGATGGGCCTGACCGAGGGCTTCAAACAGATTTTTGCCGGCGTTCCGGTGGACGGCTACACGGCGGCCACCCCGCTGGATGTGATGAAGCAGAACAGCGGTCAGACCATGGCCGACCTGTACGCCAGTGATCCAACCCTGAGCACTGGCTGGTTGGCGGGCGCCGGCTGGGAGTGGGTCAACCTGGGATTCCTGCTCGGTGGCGCCTTCCTGTTGTATCAGCGGGTGTTCACCTGGCACGCTCCGGTGGCCATGTTGGTCGCCCTGACGGTCATGTCTGTACTGTTCTTCGATGGTAGCTCGGCCAGCAATGGCTCGCCGATCTTCCACCTGTTGTCCGGGGCCACCATGTTCGGAGCCTTTTTCATCGTTACCGATCCGGTCAGTTCCGCGGTCAGTGTTCGTGGTCGGCTGGTGTATGGGGCTCTGATCGGTGTACTGCTGTACGTCATGCGCGCCTGGAGTAATTACCCGGATGCGGTGGCTTTTGCGGTGCTGCTGGCCAACTTCGCTGCACCGTTTATTGATTACTACACGCTGCCCCGCACCTACGGTCACACCAAGGCGCGCCGCGCGACCGAAAAGGAGGAGCACTAGATGTTCGGTTGGTCGATTGGTAAGAACAGCCTGTTATTGGGGGCATTCGCCCTGGTGACCGCCGGTGTGCTCGCCGGCACTTACCAGGCCACCCGGGAGCAGATTGCCGACGCCGAGAGACAGGCCGCGGCGGCGGCGCTGCTGGAAATCATTCCCGAGGATCAGCACGATAACGACTTGCTGTCCGACACCCTGCCCGTCCCGGAAAATGCACTGGGCACCCTGGGCTTGCGGGAACCAGAAGCCATCCATTTGGCCCGCCAGAACGGACGGATCGAAGCGGTGATCATTCCCGCTATCGCGCCGGACGGCTACAGCGGCGCCATCCGGATGATTGTGGGAGTTCAACGGGACGGCCAGATCGCCGGTGTGCGAGTACTTACCCACAATGAAACACCGGGGCTGGGTGACAAGGTCGATCTGAAGAAGAGCGACTGGATCCTGGGATTTCGCGGCCGCTCCCTCGGCAACCCGAGCGTGGAGGACTGGCGCGTGAAAAAAGACGGGGGTGCATTCGACCAGTTCACTGGGGCCACCATCACCCCGCGGGCAGTGGTCAACCAGGTTCGACGTGTTCTGGAGTTCGTGGCCCAATACCACGCGGTGCTTTTTGAGAAAGCGCCGGAAGATGCCCCGAACAATAGCCCTGAAACCGCTCCTGAATCCTCTGAAACGACAGGCACGACGCAATGAGTGACGCCGCCGACTATCAAGCAATTTCCAAAAACGGCCTCTGGACCAACAACCCGGCGCTGGTACAACTGCTCGGACTGTGTCCGCTGCTGGCGGTTACCGGTTCCGTGGTCAACGCCCTGGGGTTGGGTCTGGCCACCCTGCTGGTACTGACCAGCTCGAACATTATTGTGTCCCTGATTCGCAAGGGCGTCAGCGATGCGGTGCGTCTGCCCGCTTTTGTGATGATCATTGCCGCCCTGACCACCTGCATCGAACTGCTGATGCGAGCGTTTACTTACGAGCTGTACACGATTCTCGGGATTTTCATTCCGCTGATCGTGACCAACTGCGCCATTCTGGGCCGGGCCGATGCCTTCGCCAGCAAGAATCCGGTGCTGCCCTCCGCGGCCGACGGACTGATGATGGGCCTGGGCTTCATGTTTGTACTGCTCGCGGTGGGCGCGGTGCGCGAGCTGCTGGGGAACGGTACCCTGTTCGATGACATGCACCTCCTGCTGGGCGACAGCGCCCGGGACTGGACCTGGCAGCCGTTTGAGCACTATCCCGGTTTTCTGGTGGCGGTACTGCCGCCCGGGGCTTTTATAGTGACCGGTTTCCTGATCGCACTGAAAAACAGCGTCGATGCGCAGTTGAAGCGCCGCGAAGCCCTGCGCACCGCCAAGCCGGTCAAGGGTAGCAAGCGGGTACGCACCACCGGGAATATCAGCTAAGCTCCCTCATCCAAGCGACCGATAATCTCTCGGCAGAGTGATGAAATATCCGTTAGACTTAGTGTCTACCGTTCATCACCTATCGAGGGATACGTCCATGTTCGACACTGAAAAAATCAACGAACTCATCAGCCTGTACGTCATACCCTGGGCCATAAACATTGTTACGGCCCTGCTGATTTTCATTATTGGTCGGATCATCATCAGCATCCTTGTCAGCATTCTGGGTAAGGTTCTGGGGCGGACCAAACTGGACAATATTCTGATCGAGTTCACCCAGGCGATTGCCAAGGTGTTACTGCTCATCTTTGTCATTGTCGCCGCACTGGACCAGCTGGGTGTAAACACCACTTCATTGATTGCTGTTTTGGGTGCCGCCGGTCTGGCAATCGGCCTGGCTCTTCAGGGCTCACTGCAGAACTTCGCCGCCGGCTTTCTGTTATTGGTGCTACGCCCGTTCAAGGCCGGCGACTATGTTGAGGCGGCCGGCACCGCCGGGATGATTGAAAAGATCAGTATCTTCTCAACCATCTTGCGCACCCCGGACAACAAAGAAGTCACCATTCCCAACGGCGCCATCTACGGGGGCAATATCATCAATTACTCCGCCCGGGATACTCGCCGGGTAGATATGGTCTTCGGCATCAGCTACGGCGATGATCTTAAAAAGGCCAAAGAAGTCATGATGGCGGCACTCACCTCAGACGAGCGGGTACTGCAGGATCCCGCCCCCAATGTGGCGGTCTCGGCACTGGCTGACAGCAGTGTCAACTTTATTGTCCGCCCCTGGGTGAAAACCGAGGATTACTGGCCCGTATACTGGGATATGACCGAGAAGATCAAGGTGGAGCTGGAAGCCAACGGCATGAGCATTCCGTTCCCCCAACGCGATCTGCACATATTTAACGAAAAATAAGCGCTGGTCGTAATTCGGAAGGGGCGCCCAAGGACGCCCCTTTCCGTTTCTAGAAGCTGCTTTCCGCCTTGACGGAAATCAGGGCACTATCCAGACCGGCCCGCTCCGCCAAAGGCGTGGCAAGGTTGATGTGCAGGACATTACCCACCTTGGTTTTACTGGAACTGAACCGCAGGCCTATGCCCACATTCGACAGGTGCGGGTTGTCCTCGCCATCGATCTGTGTTCCCCACGTTCGTCCGGCGTCAAAAAACGCAACGGCTCCCATACGCACAATATTGAACAGGTGCAGATCAGAAAAATAGCGTCGTTCAATATTAAGCAGGTAACGGCGATCCCCCCGCTGATAGTCGACCGGATAGCCCCGTAACCCATTGGCCCCGCCCAGGGTAAGCTGTTCAAACTGCTCCAGGTTTTCACCAATGTCGTAGCGCAGCTTCATATACCAGCGATTTTGGTCATCCCTGAACCAGTTGTAATTGATCTCCAACCCCAAAACTCCGCTGTCAACAGGATCGGGGTTTTTATAATGTCGCCCATCGAGTTCACCATGGAGCTGCAGTATATGATGCTCCCCGACACCAATAACGTTACTGTACGCGGCCTGATAGCGGATGAGGTCACGGTCGTTTCCAAGCTGGGAGCCACCATAGCCGACTCTCAGCCGGTAGTTGATGCCCATCGCCACGTCTTCGGTACGCTGTATCTGATTCAGGTTCTTATAGGTGGCAAAGCGGTTTTCAATGACCTCCAGGCTCAGCCAGCCATAGTTTCCCTTGCGATCATCCGGCACCCCCAGTAACGTCTGCTCTGTCGCACTGAAAATGTCTTCTTCCCGGGTGACGCCAAAACGCCAGCGACGGGTAAACTGCTCGTCCGCGCGCGCTGCCAGACCGAAATACACCTCGCTATCGCGCGTCCGGTGGCGAAACTCGTTAATGTCATCGCCGCCCTCACGAATGGTGCGGACTTCAGCCACATCTTCCATAAAGCCACCGGCGGCCCAGGGGGTTTCCAGTGAATAGAAAGGCCGCTCCAGGCTGAAGGCTTTGTCTTCCCCGTCACTTTTTTGCGCGTAATACAGCCGCGTCGCCAACCGGGTTTTCATAAAATGGTCGGTTTTATACTCGTAACCGACGCTAGAGCGCTCGATGTCCTGGGAGTAACGAAGGGCAATCGCATCGCCGGTGCCCAGAAAGTTACCGTCTTTAAGGCCAATGCCGGATTCGGTTTCGCCCCCTTCATGCTTGAAGGTCAACTCGGGCTCAGTCACCCAGGAGTCGCGGGTAATGACCCGGAGATCGATATAGTCCGGGCAGACCACATCGGGAACGATATAGGCACTGGTCAGGTAATTTCGGCTGCGCAGAATCCGCTCGGATTCCGCGACCAGTTTTTGACGCAGGGAGTCGCCCTCACGCAGCAGTAACTGGCTGGCGATTACGGGCTCGCGAGTATTGATGTGCAGGCGGTTGAAGCCGCGGTAAAGCCAATTGTTTTCAGCGGGGTCCGACTCATCAAAAATGGCCCGACTGTCAAACTGAATGCGGCGAATGGTTTTGCCTTCGTGCTCATTGAAGGCATCAAACACCAGGCGGCTTTCCCGCTGCTCCGCCAAGTCGCGATACTCATACTGAAAGTGCTCGCAGGCCTGACCGCCCTCACCGGCCACCGTGTCCTTGCTCACGGGCGTCGCCTGCACCAGGCCGGACAGACAGCAACTGCTCAGCAAGTACGCTAACCGCCACCCGTTTGGCACTACAAGACGCGATCCGAGCAAAAATCGGTGACTACCTGGCTTCCATATTTTCACAACAGTTATAGTTCTCGCCCACCGGGATGCCTGCCAGGCATCCATTCAACAATAGGCCCCATCATATACCGGAAGAAACCGCAGCGTCACGGATAAACTTGGCGGACAGAGACGGAGCACCCACTCTCCACGTTTTGACCACGGAAACGCCCTCGGGTTGCGCGTCGGGTCAGTGGTGATGGGAGTGATTGGCGTCGAGGTTATGGGTAGCCGCCCCGTGGCCGCCACCGACGGCAGGCCACAGTGTCCAGAGCCCGAACAGAATGATGGCCAGAGCCATGAATACCCGCAGGCCGCGCCGCTGCAGCAGCCGGGTCAGCTGCTGCGCCATGACCCCCGCCGCCAGCACCGCCGGCAGGGTACCCAACCCGAAGGCGAGCATGGTTCCGCCGCTGGCCCAGACGTTGCCTTGGGCGAGGGCATAGGCCAACGCGGTGTAAACCAGTCCGCAGGGCAGCCAGCCCCACAAGGCGCCCAACAACAGCGCCTGGGCAGCGCGGCGAACCGGCAATAGGGATTTACCCAGCGGCTGCAGCCGGCGCCATACCACCGCGCCCCCCCGCTCCAGCCAGGTCAGCCCGCGCCACCAACCCGCCAGGTACAGCCCCATGGCGATGAGTAGCAACCCTGCGAGCAGGCGCAACACCGGATCCAGCGGAGTGATCCCGCCGGCCAGTAGGCCAGCCAATAATCCCATCAGAGTATAGCTGGCAATGCGTCCAACGTTGTAAGAGAGCAGAAGTCGCCAACGGCGCCCCCTTGCCTCGGCGGGAATCGCGGCGGACAGCGCACCCATGATGCCACCACACATGCCCAGACAATGGGCACTACTGAACAGCCCCAACATCCAGGCCGCCAACCAGCTTCCCCAAACCGATGCCTCGGCCTCCATCACGAACCTTTTCCATCGGCCTGGTTGTCGGACTCGGGATGCCGTTCAGAGGTCTTTTGGGCATTGCGTTGTACCTCATCGGGCTCGTCATCATCAAACAGAATGCGATGAGCTTCGGTGTCGAGATTGTCGTACTGGCCGCTCTTGATTGCCCAGAAAAACACTTTCAGAGCGATAGCGACAAAAATCAGGGCGATGGGCACCAATAGAAACAGACTTTCCACATCAACCTCCTGTGCGCGGGGCGAGCTCGGTGGCGGGCGTCCGGTGTAGGCGCAGCGCGTTGAACACCACCACCAGGGAACTGCTGGTCATGCCAATGGCGGCCAGCCAGGGCGGCACCAGCCCGGCAGCGGCCAGCGGTAAGGCCACCACATTGTAGCCCAGCGAGAGCAGCAGATTCTGCCGGATCACGTGCCGGGTACGCTTGGCCAGCTCGAAGATGCCCGCCAGAACGGCCAGATCGGAATTCAGGAACACCGCATCTGCCCTCGTTTGAGCAAGATCCGAGGCGGACGCCATGGCCACGGACACATCCGCGGAAGAGAGCACCGGCACGTCATTGATCCCATCGCCCACCATCACCACTTTTTCCCCGCGCGCCTGCACTTCCTGCAGGCGCCGCAGCTTGTCCTCCGGGCGGGCCCCGGTGGTGTATGTGTCGATGCCGAGGGTGTCGGCCAGGCGCGCAACCGCGCCCGAGGAGTCTCCGCTCAGCAGCTCGACCGCCAGGCCGCGGGCACGCAGGGTCGATATCAGTGCCTGGGCGCCGGGGCGCAGTTCGTCTTCCAACGAGAACCAGGCCAGCGGTCCCCGGGTGTTGCTCAACAGCAACCACAGCGCCTCATCATCGGGCGGCGTGGGCGCTTCGATCGCCTGATACAGGGCCCCGGCAAATGCGGCACTGCCCAGGCGATAGCGTTCGCCATCGACCGTCCCTTCGACGCCCGCCGCCGTATATTGGCGAGTCTCTTGCGCTCGGAATTGGTCGAACCAAGGACGAAAGGCCACCGCCAGCGGGTGCCGCGCCGGCGCCTCAAGCGCGCCGGCGACGGCCAACCAGTACTCGTCGGGGTGATGATCCTTGGCTTGGGATACATTCTTCACCGACTGCAACGAGAACTGCCCCAGTGTCAGGGTACCTGTCTTGTCCAGAATGACCCGATCCACCTTGGCCAGGGTTTCCAGCACATGGCCGCGGGCAATCAGAAAGCCCCGTCGCCGCAAATTGGCGGTGGCGGCAGTCAGCGCCGTAGGCATCGCCAGCGCCAGGGCACAGGGACAGGTCACCACCAGCACCGAGAGGGCTACCCAGAAAGCGCGCTCGGGCTGAACCAGCATCCAGCCGCCCCAAACCAGAGCAAACACCACCAGCACCGCGCCCACAAAGTAGCGGGCCACGGTATCGGCGAGAGCCACCTGACGGGGTTTTTCCGCCTCCGCCTGCACTACCAGGCGCTCAATGGCGGACAGCTGGGTGTCGCCCCCGACCGCCGTCACTTCCAGCTCGAGATCGCTCTCCCCGTTCAGGGTACCACCGACCACCCGGTCGCCCGGCCCCTTGGGTATCGGCCGGGACTCACCGGTCAACAGCGCCTCCACCACATCACTCTGGCCCTGAAGCACCCGCCCGTCACAGGGGAAGGTCTCGCCGCTCTTGACCCGCACCCGGTCGCCGAGTGTCAGGGTTTTGACCGGCACCGACACCTCTTTACCCTGCTCAAGCCGCCGGGCGCTGAGCGGCATCAGCTGTGCCAGATTGCCATAGGCCAGGCGGTTGCGATGCCGGGTGCGCATTTCGAGGTAGCGACCCACCAACAGGAAAAACGTAAACATGGCGATGGATTCAAAGTAGACATCCCCCCGCCCGGTAATGGTCGCCCAGGCGCTCGCACCATAGGCCAGCCCGATGGCCAGAGCCACCGGCACATCCATGATCAGCTGTCGGGCCTTGAGACTGCGCCACGCGGCCTGAAAAAAGGGTGCCGCCGAAAACCAGACCACCGGCGTGGCCACCAGGAAACTGAGCCAACGCAGAAACAGCTTCCACTCATCCACGGCGCCGGTGTACATGCCCACCGCCACCATGCCCGCCTGCATCATGCCGAACCCGGCCACCCCCAGGCGCAGCAGGGCCTGGCGGTTTTCCTGTTGGGCCAGGGCACGATGCGCCTCATCGGTGGCCGGCCGGGGGCGGTAGCCGATGCGTGCCAGCTCGGCCATCAGCTCACTGAGCGGTTGCAGGTCGGCATCCCAGGTGAGGGTGCATCGGTGGGTGGTGACATCGACGGACAACTGCCGGACGGCAGGGCTGCGTTTAAGATGGGTTTCAATCAGCCAACTGCAGGCAGCGCAGGTCATGCCCTCCAGTAACAACTGGGCGCGGCGCTCGCTGCCTTCTCCGGCACTGACAAAATCCGCCTGTAGGGCGTCGTTATCATAAAGCGCCCACTCGGCCGCTGCGGCGGCGATTTCATCGGGGCGCTCACTGGCCTCCGACCGGTATTGATAAAAACGTTCCAGCCCGCCGTCCACGATGGCTGTCGCCACCGCCTGACAGCCAGGGCAGCACATGGACTGACGCTTACCGTTGATGGTGACCGCGAAGTCCGCGGTTTCAGGTACCGGCAGGCCGCAGTGATAGCAGGGACGCTCACTCATGAAGTCGACTCGGGCAAGGCGAAGGAAGCGTTAGCGCGCGCGATCGGTGGGACGAAGCTCAATGCGATTGCGCTGATCGAAATGGATTTCGCCGCGCAGCAACCACTCGGCAGAGCGCATCTGAGAGGCATCATGGTCCGGCAGTAGCGTCAGATAGCGGCGGTGGCTGACCGCCTGGGTCAGATCCCCGCGATAGTGACCATCGCGCACTCTCTGAAGCAACACCCGCTGATCCTGATCGGCGTTGACCGGGTGCCCGACCAGAAGATGCAATACCTCCGGCAGCGCCCCGTCACCCGAAAGATTCAAAAGAACCTCCCCGGTGACCGGATCGAACACCACCTCAGCGGCAAGATTGAGCGCCCGGGCCCGAGCCTCCTGTTCAAAGCTCTGATTGATGGTACGGCCCTGCTTGTAGTAGTTGTCCACCACCCGGTCATCGGCATAGAACACCGACACGGTCACGAAGCTCAGTGACACACAAACCACCAGTATCAGCGGCGACATGACAAACCAGAACCAGGGTTGCCGATACCAGGGAGCTACGGGGGTCTTGTCGGTCATAGTCAACCTTTGCATTGAGGCTGGCACTACTGATCGCGCAGCGCCGGGCCAATAAACGTGGTGGTATGTTCGGTGTAGATCTCCGGGTTTTCCCGCGCCTCGACTCGCAGTGTCACCGAGGTTTTCACAGTATCCAGAGCCTCTCTGGGCACAACCACCCGCACCGGCAAGGTCAACACCTCCCCTTCGCTCACCGGCAGAGGCCGATAACCTTCCAGCTCAAACGGGTAATCACCACTGACCGAGAGGTCGTAGATATGCGTGTCGCGATCCTTGTTGTTGATTTTCAGGGTGTAGACGTTTTCCACGTCGGGACCGCTGATCCGGTACATCCGCATCCCCCGGTCGCGCAATACGTCCAGGCCGACCGGCAGACGGGCGCTAAGCGCATAAGTAAAAACACTGAGCATGACCAGCAGCACCGCCCCGTAACCCAGAAGTCGGGGGCGGAACACTTTGGTGTGGCCTTTTTCAATGGCATCTTCGGTGGTGAAGCTGATCAGACCGCGTGGGTAATCCATGCGATCCATCACCTGATTGCATGCATCCACGCACAAACCGCAGTCGATACACTCGGCCTGCAGACCGTCGCGAATGTCGATGTCCACGGGACAGACCTGCACACACCAGGAACAGTCAATGCAATCGCCCAACCCTTTTTCCTTGGGGTCATCGGTGGGTTTGCGCGGGCCGCGCGGCTCACCGCGCACGTAGTTGTAGAATACCGTCAGGGTGTCTTTGTCGTACATCACCGATTGAAAGCGGGCATAGGGGCACATGTACTTGCACACCTGCTCGCGCAGAAAACCGGCATTCATATAGGTGGCCGCAGTGAAAAAGAATACCCAAAAGGCGGCGGCGGGATGGACGTCGATGGTGGCCAGCCCGACCAACAAATCCCGTATGGGAACGAAGTAGCCCACGAAAGTGAGTGCGGTCACCAGCGCAATCAATAACCAAATGCCGTGCTTGGCGCCTTTGCGGGCCACCTTCTCCGGCCCCCAGGGCCGTGCATCAAGCTTCATGCGTTTATTGCGATCGCCCTCGCACAAAAATTCGGCCCAGATGAACATCTGGGTCCAGACCGTTTGCGGGCAGGTGAACCCGCACCAGACACGACCCACCAGGACCGTGACGGTAAACAGCATGAAGGCGGCAATGATCAGCAGCCAGGCGAGAAACATACCGTCCTGAGGCCCAAAGCTGAGCCACAGGACGTGAAAGCGCCGCTCGGGAAGGTCGAACAGCATGGCGGGGCGGCCGTCGATGACCAGCCAGGGCATCAACAGGTAAGCGGCCAACAGAGGCATGCCGGTGTAGCGGCGCAGCTTCTGGTAGAAGCCGGTAATGCGCCGCATATACACCTTTTCGTCGGCCTCATAGAGGTTTACATAGCGTATCCCTGTATCCTGTTCCTGCTCCGTTTGCTTACTCTTGTTCGTCATAGTTCAGTGACAGGCTGTAGACGTAGGCGGCCAGAATATGAATCCGATCGTCTTTGAGCAGCTCGCCCTGGGCGGGCATCACACCGTTGCGCCCGACCCGCAGGGTCTGGCGGATGTCGCTCGGCTCGCCGCCGTAGAGCCAGACATCATCGGTCAGGTTGGGCGCGCCCAGATTGATATTACCGGTGCCATCGGCTCCGTGACAGGCAGCACAGTTGCGCATGAATTTCTGCTCACCGGCGGACACCAATTCGGCATCGTGCTCGCGGCCACCCATGCTCAGAACATACTCGGTCACTTCGGCAATACCCTGCTCACCCAGGCTCGCGCTCCACGCGGGCATGGCCGCCTTGCGTCCCAAGACCAGCGTCTGTTTGATGCGCTCGGGCGAGCCGCCCCACTGCCAGGCATCGTCGGTCAGGTTCGGAAAGCCCCAGTTGCCGCCACCGTCGGAGCCATGGCAGACCGCGCAGTTATTGGCGAACAGGCGCAAGCCCATTTTCATGGCCTGAGGATCGCGCGCGAGTTCCTCAATAGGGGTTTCGGCGTACTCACCAAACTGCTCGGAGAAGCGCGCTTGTGCCTGCTGCTGGTGACCGCGCAACTCTTTCTCCTGAGTCCAGCCGAGCACCCCGGGGAAACTGCCAAGGCCCGGGTACAGAATCAGATAGACACCCGCGAAAATGAAGGTAGCAATAAACATTTTGAACCACCAACGCGGCAGCGGGTTGTCGTACTCCTCAATGCCGTCATACACATGACCGGTGGTGCGGTTTTCCGGATCCTCATCATCCCGTACTGCAACCTTCCGATTGGCAAGCAATACCCACAGCAGCAGTGCCAGGTTGGTGAGGGTGAGGACAATAATCCAAAGGCTCCAAAATGTACTCATAATCAGTTCCGCCTGTCAGTCTCATCACCGGCGTGATGATCCGCCTGTTCATTCTGTTCCTCAGAGTCGGGCGACTCCGAAGCTTGGTTGTTCTGGTCTTCATCGGCAAAGGGCAAATTGGCCGCGTCATCAAAGCGCTTTTTCCGACGGGGCGAGAAAGCCCACCAGCAGATGCCGATGAAAGCGATGGTAACCAGAACCGTTGATATTGCGCCCAAAGTACCCTGATCCATAAATCACCGTTTCTCGGTCAGCAAAGTGCCCAACTGCTGCAGGTAGGCAACCAGGGCATCCATCTCCGTTACGCCCTTGACCTCTTCACCCGCACCTTCAATATCCTCGTCGGTATAAGGCACACCCACTGCACGCAAACCGCGCATTTTCGCTTCGGTGTGTTCGCCGGTCAGCTTGTTGTCATACAGCCAGGGAAAAGCCGGCATGTTGGACTCGGGCACCACGGTGCGCGGGTTGTACAAATGGGCTTTGTGCCAGTCGTCGGAGTAACGGCCACCCACTCGCGCCAGATCCGGCCCGGTGCGCTTGGAACCCCACAGGAAGGGGTGTTCGTAAACATGTTCGCCGGCCACCGAATAGTGCCCGTAGCGCTCTACCTCCGCGCGCAGGGGGCGGACCATCTGGGTATGGCAGACGTGGCAGCCTTCGCGGATATAAATATCCCGCCCTTCAAGCTCCAGCGGGGCCAAGGGCTTGAGCCCGGCGACCGGCTCAGTGGTTTCCTTGAGGAAGAATTGCGGCACGATCTGAACCAGCCCCCCGAAACTGATGGCAATGACTATCAGAACGGTCATCAGGCCGATGTTTTTCTCTACGATGTCATGATGTTTCATTGGCCGTCCCCTTAAACCGCTTGAGGCTTAGTCAGATTGTCTTCACCCGCCACGGAGGTCGAGCTCGCGGCGGTGCGCCAGGCGTTAAAGGCCATCAGCACCATACCTGACAGGAAAATGGCACCGCCCACAAAGCGTACAAAGTAACCCGGGTAGCTGGCGATCACCGATTCAATAAAGCTATATGTCAACGTGCCGTCGGCGTTGAAGGCGCGCCACATCAGTCCCTGCATGATGCCGTTGACCCACATGGAGGCGATATACAGGACCGTGCCGATAGTCGCCAACCAGAAGTGGATATTGATCCACTTGACGCTGTACATTTCCTTTTTACCAAACAGGATCGGCAGCAGGTGATAAATGGCACCGATGGAAATCATAGCCACCCAGCCCAGGGCGCCAGAGTGCACGTGTCCGATGGTCCAGTCGGTGTTGTGGGACAGAGCGTTCACGGTTTTGATGGACATCATTGGCCCTTCAAAAGTGGACATGCCGTAAAAAGACAATGACACCACCAGGAAACGCAGGGTCGGGTCAGTGCGCAGCTTATGCCAGGCACCGGAGAGCGTCATAATACCGTTGATCATACCGCCCCAGCTCGGGGCCAGCAGGATCAGGGACATCACCATACCCAGACTCTGGGCCCAGTCGGGCAGCGCGGAATAGTGCAGGTGGTGGGAGCCAGCCCAAATGTAGACCGAGATCAGCGCCCAGAAATGAACAATGGATAATTGATAGGAGTACACCGGGCGATTGGCCTGTTTGGGCACGAAGTAATACATCATACCCAGGAAGCCAGCGGTCAGGAAAAAGCCCACCGCGTTGTGGCCATACCACCACTGGATCATGGCATCGGCCGCACCGGCATAGGCCGAGTAGGACTTGAACCAGGCCACAGGAATGGCCGCACTATTGACCACATGCAGTACCGCAACGGTGAGAATGAAGCCACCATAGAACCAGTTGGCCACATAGATGTGGGAGGTTTTGCGTTTGACAATGGTACCGAAAAACACGATGGCATAACTGATCCAGACCACTGCGATCAGAATGTCAATCGGCCACTCCAGCTCGGCATACTCCTTGGAGCTGGTCAGACCCATGGGCAGCGTGATGGCAGCCAGAACGATGACTGCTTGCCACCCCCAGAAGGTGAACGGCACCAACCAGCCGCCAAACAGAGGCGCCTGACAGGTCCGCTGAACCACGTAGTAGGAGGTAGCCATCAGGGCGCAACCGCCAAACGCGAAAATCACCGCGTTGGTGTGCAGGGGCCGCAGCCGGCCGAAGTGGGTGAACGGCTGCACCAGATCATTCAGTGCCGGCCACACCAGTTGCGCCGCGATCAACACGCCAACCCCCATACCGACAATGCCCCAGACAATCGTCATGATGGAGAACTGACGCACGACCTTATAGTCGTACACCGGATGATCCCCGGCCGCTGTCAGATTACTACTCATAGGTCTTTCCCATTATTGCAGATCAAATTGTTATTCCACCCAGCGTATACGCACACGAGCCCCGAGCCGACAACTCGGGCGGGCGTCTGGCGCGGGCATTGTCGCGCAAAGCGCAGCCAGCCTTCTTGACCTCAGTCAAAAAAACGCGGTTCGTCAGTCGTTGTGGAATTGTTATTAGTGGTGGGTTGCCCCGCGGAGCGGGGCAAAGCCGGGGCAATCGCCCCGGTTATTAACGCAGTTTGCGGCCCTTATTGGCGGCAATACGCATGCGCAGAGCATTCAGTTTGATGAAGCCTTCCGCATCTTTCTGGTCGTAGGCGCCGGCATCGTCCTCAAACGTGGCGACTTTCTCGTCAAACAGGCTCTCTGCCGAACGACGGCCCACAACGTGTACGCCTCCTTTGTATAACTTCAGGCGGACGTCACCGTTCACGTGCTCCTGCGTCTGATCGATGGCGGTCTGCAGCATCTGACGCTCTGGGCTCCACCAGTAGCCGTTGTAGATCAGCTCGGCATACTTGGGCATCAGCTCGTCTTTCAAGTGAGCCACTTCGCGGTCCAGGGTGATGGATTCGATCGCCCGATGCGCCTTCATCATCACGGTACCACCGGGAGTCTCATAGCAACCGCGGGACTTCATGCCCACATAGCGGTTCTCCACGATATCCAGACGACCGATGCCGTTGTCACCGGCCACCTTGTTCAGGCGCTCCAGCACGGTGGCGGGCGACAGGCGCTCGCCATCTATGGCCACAATATCGCCTTTCTCGTAAGTCAGGTCAATATAAGTGGGCTGATCCGGAGCCGCTTCCGGCGAGACGCTCCAGCGCCACATATCTTCTTCAGCTTCAGTCCAGGGGTCTTCCAGCACACCGCCTTCATAGGAAATGTGCAACAGGTTGGCATCCATGGAATAGGGCGACTTCTTCTTGCCCTTGGAGAAGTCCACGGGGATGTTGTGCTCTTCGCAGTAGGCCATCAGCTTGTCGCGGGAGTTCAGGTCCCACTCGCGCCAGGGCGCAATGACCTTGACGCCGGGCTTGAGGGCGTAGGCGCCCAGCTCGAAACGAACCTGGTCGTTGCCCTTACCGGTGGCGCCGTGGGAGATGGCATCGGCACCGGTCTCATTGGCGATTTCGATCAGGCGCTTGGAGATCAACGGCCGGGCAATGGAGGTGCCCAGCAGGTATTCGCCTTCGTAAATGGCATTGGCGCGGAACATCGGAAAGACGAAGTCACGCACGTATTCTTCGCGCAGATCGTCAATGTAGATTTCCTTCACACCCAGCGCCTGGGCCTTGGCCCGCGCGGGCTCCACTTCTTCACCCTGGCCGATATCGGCGGTGAAGGTCACCACTTCACAGTTGTAGGTTTCCTGCAGCCACTTGACGATGACCGAGGTGTCCAGGCCACCGGAGTAGGCCAAAACCACTTTCTTGATGGATGACATAGAGTGCTCCCGCTGAGAATCAGTACTTCATAGAGGTTTCACGCCCTGGGGACGGCCTCAAAGCGGCGCATATTGTACCCGCGATTGCCTTGAAATCCCATAGCCCTGGGGGCGAATTCGCCGCATTTGACCGGGGAAGCGTGTACACTCCTCCCAACCCCGCGTCCGGACAACGAGACCCCCATGGCCACCAATGCAACTGTGATCAAGGCACGCCTTGAGATTGCCGACATGAACCGGCACTACTACCAGAGTCATGCCCTGACCCTGGCCCGGCACCCGTCGGAAAACGACCAGCGCCTGATGGTGCGGCTGCTGGCCTTTGCCCTCAATGCCTCCGATGACCTGACCTTTTCGAGCAGTCTGAGCTCAGAGGACGAGGAGCCGGAGCTGTCCCGCCGGAACCTGGTGGGCGACATCGAACTGTGGGTGGCCTTTGGCACGCCGGATGAAAAGTGGCTGCGTAAAGCCTGCAATCGCGCCAGGCAGGTGCAGGTGTTCGCCTACGGCGAGAACAGCGTTCGGGTCTGGTGGCAGCAGCAGGAGCGGGCTCTGAGGCGTTACCGCAACCTCAGCGTCCAGCCCCTGCCAGACGAGGCGCTACAGCAGCTCGCCCGCATGGTGGAGCGCGGCATGGTTCTGCAGTTCAATATCAGTGAACAGGATGTCTGGGTCTCCAGCGAAAAGGATAGCGTCGGGGTGCACCTTGAGTGGCTCAAGGAGATTGAAGGCTAAGAGCCCATCGCGTCGAGTTGTCCGCGCGCGTAATGCTCCAGCGCGACCAGGACCCGCTCCTGCTCTGCACTCACGCCTTCGGCGCGCAGCTCCCCAAGTCTCGCCTGTAACTGGTCCCAGGTCAGCCCGGCACCCGCGGCCGGATCGGTCAGCCGCCGATAGCAGAAGTCGCGCCACTGTCGACGTTCCTCGTCGGTGAGGCTGTCCGGAAAATGCCGCCCCCGGTAGCGGAACAGCAGCTCCGGCAGGCGCTGGTCATGAAAATCAAACACATTGGCCGCGAGCGCCTCGGGCTGAGCACGGCGCAGCTCGGTCATCAGCTTTTTGTCATGGTCATCAAAAAAGCCGTCGTATAGCTGCTGATCGGGATCGGTGCGCGGCTCAAAGCCCGGCGCCCGATAGATGCTCTGCAACTTGGCCCGAAGCCGTTGCTGCTCACTGAGGGTCAAATCGGCCAGCTGCCGCCAATGGACTTCCGCCTGAGCCTTGTCGATACCCAGGCGCCGAGCGGTGCGCTCATCCAGGGTGTTGGCCGGGGCGATCATCGGCGTCTTGTTCAGGTGCACTTCTTTGAGCGCTGGCCGCCGCGTGCCTTCCGGCAGGTCCTCTGAGCGGGTAAACAGGCGCGCACGTAGGGAATCCTCCGAGGCCGACAGCAGATCCTCGGGCGATTCCGACAGATCGAACACGAGCACGCTGTTCTTGTTCGCCGGATGCAGCGCCAGCGGCAGTACCAGCGCCGCGTTACCGCGTTCGGCCGGGTACATGCCGGAAATGTGCAACAGCGGGCGATGACCATCAATATCAATAAACCCGGCGGCAAACCGTTTGTCCCGCAGGCGATAGGCGTGCTCATACAATTTTGGCTGCCGATCCCGAACCAGGCGGGCCATGGCAATGGTGGCGTACACATCTGAGAGCGCATCGTGCGCGGCGGCATGATCCAGGCCGTTGGCCTCGGTCAACTTTTCCAGTTTGAAGCAGGGTTTACCGTTGTCGTAATCCGGCCACTCGATACCCTCGGGCCGCAGTGCCCGCGTCATGCGCACGACATCGATCAGATCCCAGCGCGAATTACCATTGCGCCACTCGCGCTCGTAGGGGTCATAAAAGTTACGGTACAGGGTGTAGCGGGTCACCTCATCATCAAAGCGGATCGAGTTATAGCCCACGCCACAGGTGCCGGGTTGGCCCAGCTCGGCCATGATGTTGGCAATAAACTCCGGCTCGGCGACGCCTTTCTCGAGCGCCATTTGCGGTGTAATTCCGGTGACCAGACAGGCTTCCGGTTTGGGCAGACAGTCGACCACTGGCCGGCAGTAAAGCATCAGGGGGTCGCCGATGATGTTCAGGTTTTCATCGGTGCGAACGCCAGCAAACTGGCTCGGACGATCCTGAGCGGGAACCTCACCCCAGGTTTCATAATCGTGCCAATACAGGGTTTTGGACTCACTCACCGCCGCGCTCCTCACACCAGAATGTGTCAACACTTTACCACCCGACTCCGTTCAGGCCTACCGGCTGCTATAATCCGCCGAACGACGGTAAAGGAGGCTGCATGCCCGAACTCGACGAACTCTTCCAGAACAACCGTGCCTGGGCAGACCAGATCAAGGCGGAAGACCCACAGTTTTTTGCCACCCTGTCCAAACAACAGGCACCGGAATATCTCTGGATCGGCTGCGCAGACAGCCGGGTGCCGGCCAACGAAATCGTCGGCTTGATGCCCGGAGAACTGTTTGTCCACCGCAACGTCGCCAACCTGGTCATTCAGACCGACCTGAACTGCCTCTCGGTCATGCAGTTCGCCGTCGAATACCTCAAAGTCAAACACATTATGGTCACTGGCCATTACGGCTGCGGTGGAGTCAAAGCGGCACTGGCCAACCAGCAGTACGGGTTGCTGGATTACTGGGTGCGCAATATCCGCGAGGTGTATCTGAAACATCAGGACGCGATGGATGAAATTGCCGATGATACCCGACGTCTGGACCGCATGTGCGAACTGAATGTCATGGAGCAGGTGGCCAATGTCGCGCACACCAATATCGTGCAGAATGCCTGGAAGAGAGGCCAGGAGCTGACCGTTCACGGTTGGATTTACAGTATTGAGGACGGCATCCTACGCAATCTGATGAAGCCGATCACCAGCATCGAGCAGGTTGACGAACGCTATCGGATGATCTGACTGGAACCCTACTGAGCCCGAAGAAGCCAGCGCGCAGCGAATTGCTCGCTGTCCAGAGGGCGGTCGTACAGAAATCCCTGAGCCCGATCACACCCTAGCCGGGTCAAAGCGTCCGCCTGGGCGCGAGTTTCCACCCCTTCTGCCACCGTCATCATGCCCAGGCTGTGAGCCATAGCCACGATCGTGGTCACGATGGTGTAGTCGCTCTGATTCTCGAGCATATCGCACACGAACGACATGTCGATTTTGAGGGTGTCCGCTGCAAATCGGCGCAAATAACTCAACGACGAATAGCCGGTGCCAAAATCATCAATTGACAGAGCAAAGCCCGCTTGGCGTAAACGCTCGGTGATTTGAACCGCGAGTTCGGGATCACGCATAAACCCACTTTCGGTCAACTCCAGACCGATCGCTTCGGGGGAAACCGGCGCCGCCATCGCTTTGATTTCTTCAGCCAGGGACAAGTCAGTAAACTGAAGCGCCGAGATATTCACCGATAACCGCCCCGGAAAACGCAAGCCCTGAGACTGCCAGGCGGCCCATTGGTGACTCGCCGACCTGAGCACCCACTGCCCGAGCTCCTGTATCAGGCCGCGCTCCTCCGCCAGCGGAATGAATTCCGATGGGTTTACCCACCCCCAGTGCTCATCCTCCCAGCGACAGAGCACTTCCGCGCCCACCAGGGCGCCGGTCACCAAGTCGACCTGGGGCTGATAGTGCAGGCTCAACCGGTCTTCCTCCAGAGCCCGAGCGAAGCGCTCCGCCAACGCCCGGCGCCGATTGAGCGCCTCGGCGATCGATACGTCGAAAATACAGGGATTGCCACCACTGCGCTTGGCCTCATGCATGGCCACACTGGCACACTGGAACAGATCGGCAGCGGTCATCGCATCCACCGGGTAGCAGGCGGCCCCGATATTGACATCGAGCGAGAACTCCCGCCCTGCCGCATAGACCGGGCGGGTCAGGCACTGATGGCAGCGCTCTATCACCGCGGGCAAGCCGTCGGCGCCCAAATTGGGCACCAACAGGGCAAACTCATCACCGGACAGGCGCGCCAGAAACTCATCGACCCGGCATGCCTGCTCCAGCCGTCGGGCTACGGCGGCCAGCAATTGATCGCCGGTATCGTGGCCCAGAACATCGTTGATTTCCTTGAACCGTTTCAGGTCGAGGAAAACCAGGCTGAGGGATTCCCCAGATTGTTCGGCGTGCCGCAGGGCGCCGCCGAGACGCTCCATGAAGTGAATCCGGTTGGGCAGTGCGGTGGTGCCGTCGACATAAGCCAACTGATAGATTCGCCGATCATTGGTCTGGCGTTCCAACTCCCCGGCCGCCCCGGCCGCCAGAATTCGCAGCACGGACGTTGCCAGGTTCAGATCCGGGGTGGAGTGACTGTAAATCACCATCAGGGAGCCGATCGGCTTACCGCTGGCACTGTCCAGGCGTCGCCCCACATAACGACGGGCCACTACGGGCTCCCCGCCGCCCGGTTGGGGAATACTGATTGGCGGATCGAATACGCCGACACTCTCGCCCTTGGACAGCACTTCCGCACAGTGAGAACCTTCCACTCGGTAGTGAACATTTTCCACCGACTGACCGGCCACCACCCGCGCCAGAGTCTCCATCTCATCGTCACCCTGGAGGGTGGCGACAAACCCCACGTCCGCGTCCAGCGCGCGCGTCAGGTGAAGCACCAATTGCTGAAAGAAGTCCGCGCCGAGACGACTGGTTATCGCCGTCGCCGTCTGCACAACCGCTTCCTGAACCCGTTCGGACTCATGCTGCTCGGTGATGTCGGAGATAAACCCCTCCAGCAACACCTCGCTTCGGTCGGGGCTGAACACCCCCTGCCCCTGCTCCCACACCCAGCGTACCTCGCCGTGCGCATTGATCAGCCGGTAGATCACCCGGTACGGCTTGCCTGCGGTAATGCAGGCCTGAACTTCTTCATTCACCCTGCCCCGATCGGCCTCATGAATGAGTTGGACAAAAGCGATCTGCCGACTCTCAATCAAGGCCTCGGGTGGATAGCCAGTCAGTTCACGCACGCCCTGGCTGACAAATTCCATGGTCCAATCGACGTCGTTGCGGCAACGGTAGGCCATTCCGGGCAGATGATTCATCAGCGTGTGTAGCCGCCGCTCGCTCTCCAGCAACGACTGTTCGGCGCGACGCCGCCCCAGCTCAGCACCGGCCTGAGCAGCGGCGATACGCAACACTTCCTCGGCCACACCAGGCAACTCCATGGGCGCATCGCTCAGCAAGGCGATCAACCCCATTGCCGAGCCGTCCTGGGAGGTCATGGGAAACCCGAAATACCCCTCCACCCGCGTTGTCTGCAGCATTTCATCATCGGGAAAGCGGGTGCATACGCCCGCGGGGTAAAGGCAGGCATTGGAGCCCACCACGGTGTCACAGGGGCTGCCCGCCAGAGGATAGGAGAAATTGTCACCGGGCTGCCCCCGGGACCATACAGCCAGGGTGCGCGCCAGAGCCTGTTCGGGGAGCACTTCGGCGATCAGAGCGTGATCGACACCCAGAAGCTCGGTCAGACGCTGACAAAGGTTCAGAAAAAAATCGGGCGAGTCGTTGAGAGCCAGGCTGTCAGCCAACTGCCGGAAAACTTCTTCTGCCGAAACGTCTGACTTCACTCGACCCCCTGGATACATCGCTGGTAGTGACGGGGATATTAGCGAAATACGCCAACTTAGCAAGCGACAAGTGCCCTGAGGGCCAGTCACGTAACGGCCCAGGTTGACTTGCGCGCCAAAGCTGCCTTATGTTCGCCTTGACAACTACACTACAAGCACTCATAACTCCAATAACCGGAGACCCACTCCCATGCATACCCGGCACATGCTATTCGGTCTGGCCCTGAGCGCAGCGCTCAGCGGTTGCGGAAATCCCTCAGACACCCCGGCACCGTCCCAGCACGGCTTTGCACTCAACGACCAAGGTTACTTCGAGCAACAGGGCGTCGGCCTTATGGTGTTCCAGGACACCTCGCCCGAGAGCCGACAAAGCGGACTGATTCTGGTCACTCACGACAACCGCCTGGCGTCCAATGGCGACTTGCGCCTGGAGTTGACGCCGGGACAATGGTCCCCGGTACCCCGCCTGCTAAGTCGCACGGCGGACCGGGACAAAGGCGAAATCGTGGCCACGCTGAAATACCCCGACGAGCGCCAGCATCGCACCGGATTCAATCCGCTCGACTACCCGGACCTGACCCTGGAGTACGACCTGCGGGTTCGCGCTGAGGGAAACGACCTTCTGGTTCAGGTTGATCTCAAATCGCCGCTTCCCGAGGAGTGGGCCGGAAAGGTGGGCTTTCAGTGGGAGCTCTACCCCGCCGACCTGTTTGGCAAGAGCTGGATCATGGACGACGCCACGGGCATTTTCCCGCGCCAACCCTACGGGGTGACCGTGCCGGTCGACTCAGTGCCCACACCGAAAATTGTTTCCGACGGTGAGCGGGCAGGGCTGATCCCTCTGGCGCACCACCGTGCCCAGCCTGCCCCCCTGGCGAGCGGCCAAAGACTGACCGTGGCGCCGGAGTCCGACCCGATGCGCCTGCAGATTGAGAGCCTCAAGGGTGAACTGCAACTGCTCGACGGCCGCGTCCAGCACCAGAACGGCTGGTTCACGCTGCGCAGCCCGATCGAGGCGGGCGCCACCACCAATGCCGTATCCTGGCGAATCACTCCCAACGTGGTGGATGGTTGGGCCCGCGAGCCGGTCATCCAGCACTCCATGGTGGGATATCACCCCGCGCAGAGTAAGGTAGCCGTGGTTGAAACCGATCCGGACGCACCGCTGGGTAGCCCCGTGCGGCTACTGAAACTGGAGGCCAATGGCGCCAGGGAAGTCATCTCTCAGGCCCCCACCCTCTGGGGCGACTTCCTGCGCTATCGCTACTACCAGTTCGACTTTTCTTCCGTTCAGGAGGAGGGGCTGTATCAGCTGGCGCTTGGCGACATCCGCAGCCATCCGTTCCGCATCGCCCGCAATGTTTATGACCAGAATGTCTGGCAACCCACCCTGGAGTACTTCCTGCCGGTGCAGATGGGCCATATGCGGGTCAAGGAAAAGTACAAGCTCTGGCATGACGACAGCCACCGGGACGATGCCCTCATGGCGCCAACGGATATCAACCACTTTGACGGCTATATTCAGGGCAGCAGCACGCTGACGGACTTTGCCCCCGGCGAGCATGTCCCGGGGCTGACCCGCGGCGGTTGGTACGATGCGGGGGATGAAGACTTCCGCATCGAGTCCCAATCCGGTGAGGTCTTTATTCTCAGCGCCGCCTACGACGAATTTGGTATTCAGCACGACAACACACTCATCGATCAGGAACTGCGCCTGACCGAACTACGCGAGCCCGACGGACGCCCCGACATCCTGCAGCAGATTGAGCACGGCCTGCTGACGGTCGTGGGTGGCTACGAAGCACTCGGTCGCCTGTACCGGGGCATCATCGTGCCCACCCTGACTCAATACGTGATGGGCGGCGACTTCTCCGGCCAGACCGACAACCTGATTTACGACAAGACGCTCGGCCGGCAGGAGCGCACCGCTACCCATTCAGGGCTACCCGATGATCGGTGGGTCTTCACTGAGGAAAATCCCGCCCGGGAGTTCGATGCCATCGCCAATATCGCCGCCAGTGTCGGCCCCATGCGCGGCTATGATGATGACCTGGCCAAGCGTACCCTGGCGGCGGCCGAAGCTTTGTGGCGGGTTGATCGAGTCGTGGAGAGCACCACCGAGCGCAACGAGCAGATCCGTGCCGCCGTCGAGTTGTTCCGCACCACGGGGAAAGCCGAGTACCGCTCGTTTCTGCTGAATCAGCGCGATCATATTCTGGATCGGTTCCGCCAGATCGGTTGGGCCGTGGCCCGGGTTGTTCACGAGCTGGATGACCCGGCCCTGACCAACGCCATGCGCAACGCCGCCGCCGAGTACCACCGGGAACTGCAACAGAAAATGAATGCCACGCCCTACGGACTGGATTTTGAAATGCAGCTGTGGGGCCGTGGCTGGACATTGCAGCACGAGGGCGTCGCCCAGTACTTTTTACACAAGGCGTTCCCCGAGACGTTCGGTAAGGAGTATCTGCTGAACATTCTGCACTATGTGCTGGGCACCAATCCGGGAGCCAATGCCCAGTCCTACGCCACTGGGGTGGGCGCCAAGTCCAAGCGCGCCGCCTACGGTCTGAACCGTATGGATTACAGCTACATTCCCGGCGGTGTGATTGTGGGAACGGCCCTGATCCAGCCGGACTTTCCCGAGCTGAAGGAGTTTCCCTACCTGTGGCAACAATCGGAGTATGTACTGGGTGGCGGAGCCAGCAACTTCATGTTCCTCGCGCTGGCTGCCGACCGGCTGCTCAACGCTGAGCAGACCGACTGACCGGGCCCTGCGTCTCAAGCCGACCCGTGAACGCCGCGCTTGCGCGGCGTTTCGCGTATCGGCCCGCAGCCTCGATCAGGACGAGGGCACCAGCTCTTCCAGAGACAACCACAGACGCGGGTCACTCAGCGGCGTCTGCTCAGTCAACGCGCGGTTCTCCAGGTAGAAGACCTTACGCTGGGCAATCCCCGCCCGATTGATAACCGACTGCACCATGGGACTGCTTCGAAACAGTTGATCAAAACTGCCATCTTCAACGGCGCGCATCAAACCCCGTTCAAGCGCCTGGGCCAACTCGGGGTGCTCGGGGGTAACAAACAGGTAAAACGGCATGGGGTAGACCAGCATAACGTGCGCGTCGATGCTCAGCTCGAGTTCCGGCCGGTTGCTCACCTCACTCCACGGCTCGTGCACTCCACGAGGGAATAGCTGAAAGCGTTTGGCGTGCACCATTTTTATCAGCCGATCAAAGCTCTCCTCACGCACATCGAACCCATTGTCTTTCAGAATCCGGGAATCCGGCCAGCCCACGCCCTGCCCGTAACTGAAGGCTCGCAACTGCTCGAGGCTTTCCACCGCTTTCAGCTGTTCGATGTGCTCAGGGTGAGTGATGAATATCCGGTGCCCGATCAGTCCCTTGTAAAGTGGAATACGCACCGGCAGCAAGGCTTCTTCCAGCTCACGGGAGGTCGCCGACCACATGATGTCGATGCGCCCTTCCCGGGTATCCCGCTGTTGCCGGGCGGCGGTCAGGTTGCCAGGATGAATTTCCAGGGTATAGGCGTAGCCGGCTTTGTCTAGGGCCAGGCGGATCATGGTTTCGGTGTAATGGGCGTTGTGATCGCCCCGGGACACCATATGCAGCACTTCCCGAGCCTGCAGCGGTGCCATCAGACCCGCCCACAGCACCAGGGCTCCGATTAAAGGAACCACAACTCGCCACATAGCCGACCTCCAGAGGTCTCCATGATGAAACAGACCGGCCATTGGGACCGGCAATTTGGCACATATTACAACATGAAGACTGTGCCGCGCACCACCAGAGTGCAAGGCAGGACTGAGGGAGTCAGCGCGAAGGGTATGTCAGGTCATCATCGCCTCGGGAGCGAGCCAATGCCCCGTCAAGAGGACCCGCCAAGAGGATCCCCTACGATGAATAGACCCGATCCGTCTTCGCCGCCATGATGAAGTCATTGCGGTGCAGACCACCAATCTTATGGGTCCACCAGTCAACGGTCACCTTACCCCACTCGGTCAACAGTGCCGGGTGGTGATCAGCCTCTTCCGCCAAGTCACCGACGCGCTGGGTAAACGCCAGGGCCTCGGCAAAGTCATTGAATTTGAGCACCCGTCTCAGACGTTGTTCGCCGTCTACAGTGAGCACTTGCCAGTCTGGCACTTCGGTTTTCAACTCGGCCACCTCGGCATCTGACACCCTCGGCGCATCGGACCGACAGGCTTCACAAGTTTGTCCGGCTAAATCGTTCATTGAACACCTCCGTAGCGAATGAAATCGTTACTCCGTTACTGTCCGGTTTTAAGGCATTGACCGGACGAGTTAACACCAGCATCACATAGCGACCGGCCTCGATACAACTCTCTCAGCCTTTCAATGCCTGCGCCAGTGTATCACCCACCCTGGACGCGCCCGACAGCGACCAACCGCCATCGACCGGCAGCACCGCCCCGGTAATGAAGCCGGCATCCGCGGAGGCCAAAAACCGACAGGCCCGATAGATGTCCTCCGCCTGCCCAAGCCGCTTCAGTGGTACCGATGCGGTAACCTGTTCCTGTAGCGCGGTTGAGGGAGCGAGACGCTTCATGCCTTCGGTGTGCGCAATCGGGCCGGGAAGCACCGAGTTCACTCGAATGCCTTCAGGTCCCCACTCTTGGGCCAGAGTTCGGGTCAACATATCCACCCCGGCTTTGGCCGCACAGACATGGGACTGCCCCACCATGGGCAGTATCGCCTGGGGAGCTGAAATCTGAATAACCGATGACGGACGGCGAAGGTGGGGGTAAACCGCCTGAAGCACATGAAAGCTGCCCAGAAGATCAATCTCCACGACCGAGCGAAAGGCATTGGCCGACATACCCGAGGCCAACGCCGGGAAGTTGCCCGCCGCACCGGAGACCACCACATCCAGAGGTCCCCAACGGTCACAGAGCCCGGCGACCCCCTGCTGCAGGGCTTCAGGGTCACGGACATCCGCTGTGAAACCCTTGGCCTCGGCGCCCAGTGCTCGCAGCGCCTCCAGAGTGGCATGCACCTTGTCTTCGGAACGGCTGACCACGGCGACTCGCGCCCCATCGCGCGCAAAGCCCTCGGCGATGCCACGATTGATCCCACTGGTTCCGCCCACCACCAGGACCGTCGGTGCCTGGCCATACTGACCGTTCAGTCGCTCAGTCATCAGGTGTCTTCCTCCGGTTTGCACGCTGACCGCCAATTTATGCCTGAATAGTAGCAGCAATAGATGACACACGCCGAGCTGGCCGGTTACAATCCCGCGTTCGCCCAAACCACACATAGTGACTATGAATATTCGCGATTTACTGAACCACAAGGTCCAGCAGGCCATGCTGTCTGCTCACATTCCCTTCCAGCACCCCCCGATGGTCTCTCCAAGCAAAAAGCCTGGCTTTGGTGACTATCAGGCCAATGGCGCGATGGGCGCGGCCAAGGCCATGAAGACCAACCCCCGGGAGCTCGCGGGTGAGATCATGCGCCACCTGGAGCTGGACGGTATTGCGGAGAAGGTCGAGATTGCCGGCCCCGGGTTCATCAATATTCATCTGGCACCGGAGTGGTTGAGCCAGCAGTTGGGCAAGGCGGCCGACGACACCCGCCTGGGCATTGCGCCCGTGACCGAGCCTCAGACGGCGGTGGTGGATTACTCTTCCCCGAACCTGGCCAAGGAAATGCATGTCGGCCATCTGCGCTCCACCATCATTGGAGACGCTCTGGCCCGCTTGTTGAGTTTTCAGGGCCACCAGGTCATCCGCCAGAACCACGTCGGCGACTGGGGCACCCAGTTCGGCATGTTGATCGCCGAGCTCGAAGAGCAACTGGCGGAAAATCGCGAGGCCACCATGGCCCTGAGCGACCTGGAAATATTCTACCAGCAGGCCAAACGGCATTTCGACGAGGACCCGGCGTTTGCCGACAAGGCTCGGGATTATGTGGTCAAGCTGCAGTCGGGGAACAGCGATGTGCTGGCGCTGTGGGAGCAGTTCCGCTCGGTCTCCCTGGATCACAGCCAGGAGATCTACGAAAAGCTGAACGTCACCCTCCGCCCGGAGGATGTGCGCGGCGAGAGTTTTTACAACGACGATCTGGCCCCATTGGTGGCCGAGCTCGAGGAAAAAGGGCTTGCGGTGGAGGATCAGGGCGCCAAAGTGGTGTTCCTGGAAGAGCTGGCGGATAAAGACGGCAACCCGTCACCGGTCATCATTCAAAAACAGGGCGGCGGCTATCTCTACGCCACTACCGACCTGGCGGCCCTGCGCTTTCGCGCTGGCGAGCTCGGCGCCAACCGCTTGATGTACTTCATCGATGCCCGCCAGTCCCTGCATATGCAGCAGGTGTTCACCGTCGCCCGCAAAGCCGGCTTCGTCAGTGAGAACGTCAGCCTCGAGCACCATGCCTTCGGCACCATGATGGGTTCGGACGGCAAACCGTTCAAAACCCGCAGCGGCGGCACCGTCAAACTCGCCGAACTGCTGGATGAGGCCGCCGAACGGGCCGCTGCACTGGTTCGGGAGAAAAACAGCGAATTGAGTCCGGAGGCCATGACCGAGATCGGCCGCAAAGTGGGCATTGGTGCGGTCAAGTACGCGGACCTGAGTAAAACTCGCACCAACGATTACGTTTTCAACTGGGATGCAATGCTCAGCTTTGACGGCAATACCGCCCCTTACCTGCAATACGCCTATACCCGAGTGCGCAGCATTTTCCGGCGCGCGGGCGTCCAACCGGACAGTCTGTCCGAGGCAATTCAACTGGTGGAAGCCGAGGAGCGGGCGCTTGCCATCAAGCTGCTGCAGTTCAGCGAGGCGTTGGATCAGGTGGCCCGGGATGCCATGCCGCACCTGCTGTGCACCTACCTGTACGATCTCGCCAGCCTGTACATGCGCTTCTACGAAGCCTGCCCGGTGCTGAAAGAAGGGGTTCCCGCCGAGTTGCGCGCCAGCCGCCTGCGTCTGTGTGACCTGGTATCACGTACGCTGGCTCAAGGGCTGGAGCTGCTGGGTATTGAGGTTATGGAGCAGATGTAATCAGGATATCGATCCGCTCCAACACCGCAATCACGGCTTCGCCGCTTTCTTGGCGAGGCCGGAAATACTCTTCCGCCATGGGCGAGACCGAACAACTCGCCGGCAGCCCCATCCGATGCTCCACCAGCCGGTAGAGCCTGGGAATGAACACGAACTGCAGCCACTGGTACAGCTCCAGCGTATCCACCGCGAACGGCTGGGTACTGGCCAGGGCGTCGGGGCTTGGCGGCGTCTCATCCCACAGGGCGAGCGCGCGTAACTCGCGCTCAAGCTCAAACAGGGCTTCGGCCAACTCTCTGTGAATATCGGTCATGCAATCACTCGCTTGAAAGGCGGTAATGAATTGAGCAGCGCCTTGCCATAGCGCTTGGTGACCACGCGCCGGTCCAGCAGTGTGATCTTGCCGCTATCGCTCTCATTGCGCAGCAGGCGCCCACAGGCCTGTATCAGGCGCAGCGAGGCGTCCGGCACAGTGATCTCCATAAAGGCATTGCCGCCCCGGGCCTCCACCCACTCGGCCAGCGCCGCTTCGATGGGATCATCCGGCACGGAAAAGGGCAACTTCGCAATCACCACATGCCGGCAGTAGTCGCCCGGCAGATCCACCCCCTCGGCAAAACTCGCCAGGCCAAACAGCACACTGCCCTGCCCCGCGTCGATCCGCTCCCGATGGGTGTCGAGCATAGCCTGCTTGGACTTGTCACCCTGGACCAGAATGCGCTCGCGCCACTCAGCAGGCAACTGATCGTACACATCGAGCATCTGCCGACGGGAGGAAAACAGGACCAGGCTGCCCTCCCCCGGATCCAGCAGATCGGGCAGCCCCGTGACCAGGGATTCGGTGTGCCGCAGGGCGTCACCCGCTTCTACTGCCCAACCCGGCACTTCCAGGCTCGCCTGGGAGAAATCAAACGGACTGGGCATCTGGGCGTACTGGCTATCCTTGGGCGTACCGGCGCGCATCTGGAACCGGTCAAACCGCCCCAGAGCCGCCAGTGTCGCCGAGGTGACCACCGCGCCGCAGCAGCGGTACCACAGGCTCTTCGCCAGAGTACCCGCCGCCAAAATGGGGCTGGAACAGACCTCAATATCTATGCCGGCTCCCGCATCCACGGGAGTCAGCCAGCGCGCCCGCGGCACCTCGTCTTTGTCGTCCGGGGTGGCGTAGCTGAACCAGAGCTCCCGGTTGGCCTCGGCCCTGGCCTGCAAAGCCCCGAGCGCCGGATAGTGTTGTTCGAGGTCCACTTTGGGCACCGGGCAGTGGGCATCCTCCATGGCTTCACTGACTTCCGCGACCATTTTATCGAGCAGGTCCGCCAGCCGATCAAAGCCCCGGTGCAGCTCGACCGAGGGCAACACCAACGACTCCGGCAACTGCCCCCCGGGGAAGCGATAGTGGCTCTGCCGGTCGTCCAGCGACACTTCCTGCGCCAGCGCATCCAGAGCCGGATGCAGTTGCTCCAGCCGCTGCTTGCAGTCCATCAGGGCGGCCGGCAATTGTTCGGCAAAGCGGTCGACATTTCCCGCGCCACTGATGTGGCCCAGCATGGTGCCCAGCGCCTTGTTGCACTGATCCAGCCAGCGCACGGTGCTGACCACCCTACTGTGATGGGCAAAGTGGTTCAGCGCCTTGGTGGGCAACTGGTGGCCTTCGTCAAACACGTAAATACTGTCTTCGGGGCTGGGTAGAATCGCTCCACCGCCGAGCGCCAGATCGGCCAGTACCAGATCGTGATTGGTGACGATACAGTCGGCGGTGTGCAATGCCTCCCGGGCCCGGAAAAAACTACACACCGACACATTCGAGCAGCGGCGACCGGTACACTGGCGGTGATCGGTAGTCACCCGCTGCCAGTCCTCCTGCTCGATACCGTCGGGCCAGCTGTCGCGCTCGCCGTCCCAGCGGTTCTGCGCCAGGGCGTCGACCATGGAGTCATAGATTTTGACCGCCCGCTCATCCACGGCGGGCAGCTCGTCTTCATACAGCGGGCGAGTCGGGTCCAGGCCTTCGTGGATGGTACTCAGGAGGTTATCGAGCTTGCTCAGGCACACATAGCGCCCACGTCCCTTGGCCAAAGTGAAGCTGAAAGACAGCTCACTGTGACGCTTGAGCTCTGGCAGGTCTTTGTTCACCACCTGCTCCTGTAGCGCCACCGTTGCGGTAGACACCACGAGTTTTTTGCCCAGCGCCTTGGCGATGATCAATGCCGGCAACAGGTAGCCCACCGTCTTCCCGGTGCCGGTGCCCGCCTCAATCACACAGACATGCCCCCGGCTTTCGCGCTCGCCCTCGTCATTCAGCTCAATACCACCGAGGGTACGGGCGATTTCGGCGATCATCAGCTTCTGGCCGTAGCGCGCGTTCAGCTCCCGGTTCTGGAGGAACTGGCGGTAGGCCGTCTGAATCTGTTGTTTGACCGCGTCGGTGAGCATACTCAGCGCCGGTCGAGCTTGGCCGCGACCGGATTGGCGTACATGTCCAAGACTAAGGCGCGATGATCCGCCGGGATATTGGCCAGATGCAACTCAAACCGCTGACGCACTTCTCCCAAGTCCTCCGGGGAGAAGGTCTTGGGCGGATACCCGTACGCCATCTCCGGCAAGTCGCCATTCAGGCGCTCCCAAGCCAGACAGTTGGTCGCATGGAGGACGTAGTTGTCCAGGATCTGCCGATCGATCTCCGCCACCACCGCGTCGGTATCCTCGTAGTCTCCATCGAGCACGTCTCCAAAAGCGACATGCACATGCCCTTTCTGACCGGCAATGCCCATGGCAATGCTTTTCACATCTTCGTGCTCGGCCTTCTGGTAGCCACCACTGGTGCGCTGCTGATGCAGCTCACGAGCCTTGGCGGCGTCACAGGGATCCCACTCGTAGGAAATGGAGACCGGGACGATCTTCAGTTCGCGAACGTATTCGGCAAAGGGCTGGCTCTTGGGTCGACTGAGGCTGAACATGCCCACGACCGCCGAGTTGGTTTTGTCCTTGCCGTCTTTGGCCCGTCCCTCACGCTGGGCGATCCAGATATTGGCGTGATCTTCGGCAATTGAGTGATGAATGTAGGCGGACAGTTTCTTCGCGGCCTTGAGCTTCTCTCGCGGTGCGCGCGCCGAGCGATTCACAATAAAGCTCTTGTTCAGCCGCATCAGATCCGACACATAGTCTTTGGTGAGCAGATTGTCACCAATGGCAATGCGCAGAGTATTGAAACCGCCGTGGTACAGGGTCCAATTCACAAACGCCGGGTCCATGGCGATATCCCGGTGGTTGCTGACGAACAGGTAGGCGCCGTTCGGGTCCAGCCGGTCCAGCCCCGAGGTGGTGAGCTCGGTGGTGGTATCGGCAATCATCCGCTGCATGTAGCCCTTGACCACCTCCTGAAAGCCCAGAACGGTGTCCACACCGCGCATCTGCCGGCGCATGGCTTTCTGCACCAACGGGCGCAACAACCAGCCCAGGGGACCGGCCGCCCGAGGGAACTTGAGACGCGCTACGGCGTCTGCCAATTCAGGATTGGTCAGCAATCGCTCCAGGGTGGGGCGAACTTCATGATCATCATAGGGACGAATATCGTCGAACTCGGTCATCACAGGCAGTCTGTAGGAGTCAGGTTAAATCAGGGCCGGAACGGCTACGGGGAAAATGGTCGCACAACATACCGAAAACCCCGCGAAAAAGCCAGTTCCGGGCCGTGATCCAGATCGAAATTCCCACCGAAGGCGATCGACCCTGGAGCCGTAAACCCGTAAACTTATTCCCGGGACAGAGGGTCATAAAAGTCCATTCAACAATAACAAGCGAGATAGTCGTCAGCTCATGAAGATTTTGCTGGTCGAAGACAGCGCCACCTTGCGCCACGCCATGTCCCAGTACATCAGCGAGGCAGGTCACACGCCACTCATTGCCCGCAGCGGCGAGGAGGCGTTGCAGCTGCTCGAAGACACGCCGGTCGATCTGATCATCATGGATGTGGAAATGCCCGGCCTGAACGGCTTTGAAACCACGCGCCTGATCCGGGAGTGGCTCGGCGGACACTGGGTGCCGATCATCTTCGTAACCGGGAAGAACGAGGACGAAAGCTATCGCGAGGGGATTGAAGCCGGTGGCGACGACTATCTGATCAAACCGGTCAGCCCCGTGATCATCAAAGCCAAGATCCGGGCCATGGCCCGGATTGCCGAGATGCGCGACCAGCTCAACCAGTTGAATGCGGAGTTGGAAGCCCTCAGCCAACTCGACAGTCTTACCCAGATTCTCAATCGCCGGACGTTCAACGATCAGGCCAACCAACACTGGCGACTCGCGGTGCGCCACCAGACCCCCACCAGCGTGCTGATGATCGATGTTGACCATTTCAAGCCCTATAACGATCACTACGGCCACCCGGCCGGCGACCGCTGCCTCAAGCAGATCACACAGGCGATAAAATCCTGCTTGCAGCGCCCCTCCGATTTGTTGGGCCGCTACGGGGGAGAGGAATTCATTGCCTTACTTCCGGAAACGGACCTGGCGGGGGCTCGCCATATTGGCCAGTGCATCAATCGGGCCGTGCGGGAGCTGTCCCTGGAGCACCGACACTCACCGGTCGGTGACTGCGTAACCGTCAGTATTGGCGGGGCGACCTGTCACCACTCAATGGGGCACACGCTGGAAGAGGTCATCAAGTGCGCCGATCGTGCCCTGTACCGGGTCAAGCACAAAGGACGCGATTCGGCACTGATCGAAGAAGTCGCCACCCACAAAACCGTACTGATCGTGGCTCAGGGGGCCGAACTCGCCCGCGAGATCAGTGAACCGCTACAGCAACACTGCAACATCCTGACCACCGATACCGCCGAAGAGTGTCTGGAAATCGCCACCGATGTGCGGCCCGATGTCATCATCAGCGACGGAGAGAGCGCCTTTGCCGGAGACCACGCCCTGTTTCGGCTTCTGGCCCGGAGCTCCAAGCCAGAGTCCACTCCCATACTGGTCGTGTCCGATGATCCCGAGCGGCCAGCCGCTCTGTCAGACCTTGAGGGACTGGGCCCGGTGGGTTGGCTCAAGCGCCCGTTCAGGGCGGCCGAGCTGCGCACCAAAGTACAAGTGCTGCTGGACTGAAGCCCCGCCGCTCAGGGCCGACGCAGGGAGTTGAACCAGTTGACCTCCCGAGCGTGCTGATCTACCTGGTCGACCACATCCAGGACCAGGGCAAACAGAGCCATGCGCACCACCACCCCGTTGTCCGCTTGGCGGAATATGGCCAGATTGGGGTTCTGATTCAGGTCATTATCCAATTCGTTGGCCTCCTGCCGGGAGTCTCTCGGCAGGGGGTGCATGATGACGGTATTTGGCTCGCAATACTGAGTATAAATGGCCTGATTCAACCGAAAGCGCCCTCGGTAGAGATCGGCTTCTTCCTTCGTATCAAACCGCTCTTCCTGAATCCGGGTGGAATAGGCGATATCGACACTGGCAATACTACTGGGCAGATCTTCCGTAACCGTCACCGAGTGTCCCGACTCGCGCAGTTGCTCGACAATCGCTTCGGGCATCGCCAATTCACGCGGAGACACCAGAGTCACATGGACACCTTTGTACAGGCACAGCAATTTGCACAGCGAATGCACCGTCCGACCGTATTTGAGGTCGCCGATCATCGCGATTCGCAATCCGTCCACGCCCCGCCCGCGAGACTCCATTTCCTTGCGGATGGTGTATAAATCGAGCAGCGCCTGACTCGGGTGTTCGTTGGCGCCATCTCCACCGTTGAGCACAGGCACCCGGCTCGCCTCGGCAAACTCCGCCACCGATCCCGACTGAGGGTGGCGCATGCAGATCACATCACTGAAGCCGGAGAGCACGCGCGCCGTGTCGTACAACGACTCGCCCTTGGCTAGCGCCGAGGTCTCGATGCCGGTGGTTTCACGCACCTCGCCGCCCAGCAGATTGAACGCGCTACCAAAGCTTATCCGGGTACGGGTACTGGGCTCAAAGAACATATTGCCCAGAATCGCCCCCTCCAGAACACGGGTCACCCGGCGCCTCAGGGCGTAGGGGGCCATGGCATCGGCCACGGTGAAGATGCGCTCAATATCGGAACGGTCGAACTGCTGGATGGAGAGAATATGCGAACCGGTAAAATTCACGGGGGGATCCTTTAAGCGGTAGATTGAAGCTGCCGCTCAGTATAGCGCCTCCTGAGCCATTCAAAAATGGGGGAATTGGCCGATAACCTGATCAGGCGACGGGATTTTGGTTATACTCCGCCTGCACACCATGACTTCGAGAACAAAGGAACCTCTGTGGCCGAATACCCTGACACATTGGCGAAATTCTGCTCGGCTCAAACCGCCGAGCAGATTCTCAGCTCCCAGCGCCTACGGTGGAGCGCGCCTCACCTATTGACAGACCCGTTCGAGCTGACACACCAGACGCCATTGTCATTCGATCCGCTGACGCTTCTCGACGGGGTAATTCGCAGTGCCACGAGCATGATTTTTTCCCGGGAGACGCCTCGGAGCAACTCACCGCTGGCCACCGTGATTCGACGCTGGCGGGACGAGGAGCGCTTCGCCTCCCCGGAGGAAGCTGAAGATGTGCTCAAAGAGCTCATGTCCCGAATGGTCGACCAGCGCCAGATCGCCATTGAAGAACTCATGGCCGACTGGCGCAAATTTACCCGCGAGCTCCGTATTTGCTGCTTCAGCGCCAAGGTTGAGAATCTCCCCTCCTGGCAGTATTTTGCGGATCATCACCGCGGAGTCGCGCTGCGCTTCCGCTGCGGAGAATACACGACACTGGTAGACCCCAAGCCGGTGGAATACAGTCTCAACCGCCCGGAAATCACCACGTTCAAGGAGCAGATCAACGCGATTCTGCACCAGGAAAAGGTCAACGCTCAATCCCGTTTTGCCGACAAGTTTCTGGTCAAGCCCGCCATCTCGGAAGCTGAGCAGGAGTGGCGAACCTTTTATCACGCGACGGACCAGGCCAGCAGTCGTGAGGCCGATGAAAGCCTGTGGTACGACGACCGGCCGTTTGAAAAGAACGATCTGTCAGCGGCTTATTTTGGCGCCTTTATGCCCCGCGAATCCCGCCAGCGTTTACTGGGTATTCTGCGCGAGCAGTACCCCGAGGCCAAGCTGTTCCAGGCCGCGCCCCTTCCGGGTAAATACGAAATCGAGTTCACTCGAATCAAGCGGGATTAATCGGCAGTTCACGCGTGCTTGCCACCGGACGGCGGCGCGGCAGGCTCGGGGCCAACCGCTCGATCACCTGCTCAGCCGTTGCGCGGTACGTGGTCAGCTTGCCCCCCATCACTGACAGCAACCGAGGCTGCTCTTCATTGTCAGCGTGAAAAAGCACCTCACGGGAACGACCAAACGCACTACCGTCCGCTCTGGGCAGCACTCGCAAGCCGGCAAAGGACTCTACATTCGACGCCGACACATCCAATGACGGGAAGTAGTACTGAAGTGTCCGCAGCAGGTAATCCTGCTCTTCGCGCGTACAGGCTGCTTTCGCTGGATCGCCTTTATGCAGCGTTTCGGTTGTACCGACCAATAACCGATTGTTCCAAGGCAAGGCAAACACTGCACGCCGATCATCAGGAGCCTCCAGATAGAAGTGGTGTTTCAGGCTCGGGGGCAGTAGTAGGTGGGCCCCCTGAACCAGATCCACCTCAGGTCCGGTCATGGCAGGCGTGGCCCGGCTGATCACCTCAGCTCCCCAAGGCCCAGCACAATTCACCAGCACCCCCGCTTCAACGGAAAGCTCCTTTTCTCCCTGTCGATAAACAACCTCACAACCTGCGGGGTGGCACTCGGCAGACATCAGCTCGCCCGGCATCGCCAACTCCGCCCCCAGAGATTCCGCGGAGGTCCAGACCGCCCGGGTCAAAGCAGCGTCATCGGTTTGCGCCTCCCGATATCGGAACACAGCCATCAGGTCATCCGTCCGCAAACCATCCAGCGCAGACCACTGACTCCGATGCACGCGAGAAAACTCCGAATCATCATCGAAGCCGGACAGTATCCGATAGAGCCACAAGCCAATGGAAATCTTTCCGGACGAGCGGGACGAGGAACGATAGACAGGAATATGCATGTCGACACGCTTGACCAGCTCCGGAGCCAGCTCCAGAAGCAGCGCGCGCTCCTTGAGGCTCTCACGAACCAAGCCAAACTGGGCCGATTCCAGGTAGCGAAGCCCGCCGTGGATCAACTTCGAAGAGGCACTGGAAGTGGCGGCCGCCAAGGCGGTCTTCTCCAGCAGTAAAACCGAGTACCCGGCAGCGGCAGCCGCCTGCGCAACACCTACCCCCTGAATACCCCCGCCGACCACCACAACGTCGTATTGCATAAAGACTCCAGCCTTGAAAGACGCTTTATTAGTTTAGAGGTCAGTATAGCGGAATGTAGGGAGGTGTTTGTCGGTTGGGGAGAGAGTGGGGGATAGTTTGTCGGTTTACGGCCGCCTGCCTAAACCGACCTACGGGAAGGCAAAGCAGATGAGTTAGAACAAGGCGCACCCGCAATGGCCGCAGGCCGAGCCCCCGGCGAGGTCCGAAGGACGAGCCGAGGCCCAACCCCGCCCGCTGGAGAGGCGCTTGAG
>Ga0207828_100146_pt1 | contig 70676 bp, 63 predicted proteins | sample TtaePargueraPR_11_FD_187276 | JGI IMG/M metagenome (GOLD analysis project Ga0207828, IMG submission 187276) | Aerobic enrichment media microbial communities from Bioluminiscent Bay, La Parguera, Puerto Rico - Tt and P2 (3) (SPAdes) | ecosystem: Environmental > Aquatic > Marine > Unclassified ... | reverse complement strand
GCCTCACGTATAAATGCTTCGGTATAGCGTGGACTATTCTTGAACTTCATGACACCTTCTCCTAAAAAAAAGGTGTCTACTTTTTTAGGGCCGCTCCACGATGGCGTAGCGCGGGGTAACGAGCAGCGCAAGGCACCCGCGAAGGGCGGCAACGCTGCCCTGGCCCGCCACTTCAATCTATCTAGCATAAGGACTTCCATGATCACGCTTTGGGGCCGCAACAACTCCACCAACGTCAAAAAAGTACTCTGGGTACTGGGAGAGCTAGCGCTGCCCCACGAGCAGATCGTGGCGGGCCTGCACCACGGCGTGAACGACACGCCGGAGTACCTCGCCATGAACCCCAATGGCCTGGTGCCGCTACTCAAAGACGACGCGACGCAAAGCGTGCTGTGGGAGTCCAATACCATTCTGCGCTACTTGGCAGCGCAGTACGCTCCTAATCATCTATGGATCGAAGAGCCCGCCAAGCGGGCGCAGATGGAAAAGTGGATGGATTGGTCCACCAGTCTGCTCACCCCCGCCCACCGCACCATTTTGATGGGGTACGTTCGCACCCCGCCGGAACAGCGCGATAGCGAACGGCTAAACCCTGCCATTGCTACCTGTGAAAAACTCCTCGCCCAGCTAGACACCGCGTTGAGCCAGCAGCCTTGGTTCTCCGGCGACGCCTTCGGCCTCGCCGATATCGCCATCGCCCCGTTCACTTATAACCTGCTCAACAGCGGCCTCTCCTGGCAACCCCGCCCGCACCTCCAGCGCTGGACAGAACGACTCGCCGAACGGCCCGCCTACCGCAAGGTCGTGATGATTCCAGTCACTTAAAAACTCATTTTAAACTCGGCAGGTATCGTCGCCGCCGAAGAGGGTCAACCACCCTGTAGCGCGGCGTAACGAGCACCGCGAGGCACCCGCGAAGGGCAGCATCGCTGCCCCTGTGCTGTTGTCTTAAAAGCCGACTTCCACTTGCGCTAACTCCCTATCCAACCCCTTCAATACCTCACACCTCAACCCATGCCGCTCAGCGCGCTCAATCAACGGCCCTAAAATCGCCCCCCGCTCGGTCAGCCGTTTGGCCTCAACATCCTGCAACATCGAGGCTTTATTGTTCGCGGTGTTCTCCACCACCTGCCACACCAGTTCCAACCAGGCGGCTTCACCCTCGCCACCATTCGGCGGCACAACCCCTTCCTTCGCTAAAATCGCCGCGACTTCCCTCACCACGGCCACTACGCGGCCTGAATAGGCATCTCCACGAAGCTCCCCATTACGCACGCCATGCAGCGCCACTAACGGGTTAATCGCCGCATTCACCGCTAACTTCTGCCACAGACGGCTGCGAATATCGTTCACCGCTGAAGCAGTAAGCCCAGCCTCACTCAGCAGCACCGCTAAGGATGCCGCTAACCCGGCGTGCTGGTTATCTAAATCCCCCACAAACGTTGGCCCGCGCCCGGCGTGTACTACGCCATCATCTCCGGTTAAGTACGCCCCCTGAGTGGTGGTAGCGCACAGCACCGGCCCTGGCCACGTTTGGGTAATACGCGGCTGCGCATAAAAACCGTTCTGCCACAGTACCAGTGGAGTAGAAGGGGGCAGCGCGCTCGCGATACTCGACAGCGCCGCCTCGGCGGCCATGGCTTTGGTGGTGATGTGCACGAACGCAGGTGGTGCAGGCGTATCCGCCACCAACTGTTCAGCGGTAAGTGAGGTTAAATGCTGAACACGCACGTCGCCTTCCGGCGTGGTCAGCACCTGCCGCGATGGCAATGCACGGCGGCCAATTACCGCCACATCAACGAGCGGGGCTAGGGAGTGCGCTAACAAACGGCCAATGGCCCCAGGGCCAAGAATCCAGTGGGTGGTCATGGAGGAAGCATCTTCAGCAGCGAACGTGTTGCAAAGCTTACCTTTTTCGGTATGAAGAGGCTAAGAGTGAAAAGAACGGTGTGTGACTAGTTTCAATTGACGTCGATTCAAAAGATATGCCAATTCGTTCGGTAGTGTATTTGAAGAGGTCTAATCAAGACGATGAGCAAATGGTGGAGAACAATCCCGGTCATCAGTGGAAATCGCGCACAATCCACAAAAATAGAGCAACAAATGGAGCGGTAAGCCAAACCACAATAACCCTCAGCCCGATAACCCCCCAGGACCACCCACAAAACCGCTCAACAGCCGCTCGATTTCCTGGGCAGGCATCGGGCGGAAGAAGAAGAATCCTTGGATGAGATCGCAATGTAGGTCGCGCAGCAGGGAGAGCTGTTCGGCATTCTCGACGCCTTCGGCCACTACCTCTAATCCCAATCGATGACCGATGAGGATGGCGCCTTCCAGAATGGCTCGGTCTTTTGGTTGGGTAGGCGCATCCTGAATGAAGGAGCGGTCGATCTTCAAGGCCGTGGCGGGGAAGTGCTTGAGGTAGCTTAGGGAGGAGTAACCAATCCCGAAATCATCGATCGCAATGCGTATACCGCGATGATAAAGACGCCAAAGGTCTTCGAGGACGGTCTCGTCGGCTTCGATGAGGATGTTCTCGGTCAATTCGATGCCGATATCCTGCGGGGCCAAGCCATGGCGCTGTAGCGTGTCCTCGAAACGTTTGAGGGCGCCGGGACGTGTCAGTTGCCGACCCGAGATATTGATGTCGATCCGGTGCCGATGAAACCCCTTGGCACGCCACGCTACCTGCTGGTGACAGGCTTCTTCGATGACCCAATCGCCGAGACGATGGATCAAACCGGAGCGCTCGGCCAGCGGGATGAACTCGGCAGGCGAGATCGTCGGGCCCTCGGGGGGCTCCCAGCGCAGCAACGCTTCGAGGTTCTCTATTCCACCGCTGACCGCGGAGACTTGCGGCTGGTAGTGCAGGGAGAGTTCGCCATTATCCAAGGCCTCTTCGAGTCGCGACGAAAGATAGTGCTGGCGAACCAGCTCATCATGCAGTTTCTGCTGAAAGAAACGTACGGTACCGCGGCCCTCGAGTTTGGCCCGGTTCTTGGCCACATCGGCATTTCGTATCAATTCCCGTGACGATTCACCATTGTCAGGAAAGAGCGCCACGCCCAGGCAGGCCGTGACCTGACGCTCCCGACCATCCAAGACGAACGGTTTCCGAAAAACATTCTGAATACGACGAACCACGCGTTCGACATTGGTGGCTAAATGGCCGCAGGGAAAGGCCAGCACGAACTCATCGCTAGAGACGCGAGACACCAGGTCAGTGACGCGCTGGCACTCCCGCAGGCGTCGAGTCAGCTCCACGAGCAGGCGATCGCCCTGGTCATAACCAAGGGCATCATTGATCTCGACGAAGTGATCGATATCTAAATAAAGGGTGGCAAGACTGTTACCCACACGGCGACAGGATTCCAGCAGGTTGTCCAGGTCCATCTCGAAGGTCTGCCGGTTAGGGAGATGGGTGAGCCTGTCGAAGCGGGTGGCAAACTCCAGGTCCCGGTGGGCACGTTTCTGGTCAGAAAGATCGACATCCACGCAAAACAGCAAGGGGGCATCGGTATGCTCATTGAGCATCAGGTGCTGTGAATAGACCGAGATCAGTTCGCCGGTTTTGTGCATGAGTTCGAGCTCTCCGGCGGGTATGGCGACGCCTTCTTCGATCCAGGCGCTATGCGCCTGAATCACTCCCTCACGCATAGGGCCCGGAATGATCAGGTCTTCCAGTAATTCTCCCAAGGCTTCTTCAGGTGTATAGCCATAGAGGCGGGTGCTGCCTTCGTTCCAGTAAATGACGCGTCGATCGCGGTCGTACCCTTGAACGGCCACTTTCGGAAGGCTTTCCAGCAGGGTGCGAAATCGTTGTTCACTTTCTAAGTATTGGCGGCGTACTAACTCGATCTCTTCTCTGCCTGCATCATGTAGATCGACGTCCTCCGCTGGCGGCGGCTTGGACACCTGACACCGCTCATTGGAAAACGCCTTGGGGTGCTTCTTCGGACGTTCCAGATCTCTGTGATGTCGAAAATCGCGGGCAGTCATGGGATCCACTTAAAGAAAAACACTTTCAATGGCCATCATAAGGGTAACCATAAGGCATTTTGTTGTATTTATCCTACACCTATTGGTAGGAGATGAATTACTCCGATATAACGCCGACAGTCTGATCCTTTTTGCAACAAAATCACTCTTTTTACCTACATTTCTTTGACATATCCTTGCAACTCTTTTCATTTTTCTTCTGTTGGCCGGGGTGTTGATATCGGCCGCACCGGGCAGTTCCGCCCAAAGAACAGGAGAATACTCACATGAAACTCGATACTCTCACACACGGTGTCGAACTTCCCTCTATGTCTGTCCACCCCATTGCCGAGTATTGGCGTCCCGAAGTGATCGAGGCGCTGCGGCATCAGGATTGGGCGAAGACCGATCTTCGCGAGCGAATCGATCTGGCTGCCTGGCAGGGTTTCGTGGCGGACCTGCCCCGCGATCCTTATGTCAATCTTCGCTGGAAGCGGATGTCATGGCTCGCTCTGAATGATCAGGGAGAGGTAGAGGATATGGGCCAGTGCCCGATGGCACAGGGAGGTGCTTTCAACGATGCGGAAAGCATGGCGGATCGCTTGCGGTATTATGATCCGCTGACGCAAGCGTTTTTAGCACGCCCCGATGTCAAGGCTTTCGTTCTCGCCTGGGCAACGCTTTGGGGCATCGGTGCGCACGAACCCATTCTGATGCAGATCACTGGGGTTCGCGGGGAAGGTGCCGTCGACCCTCTTCAGGGGCAGGGGATTCATGCCGATGGCTGCAAGGCGCTTAGCATTCTGGTTCTCAATCGGGAAAACGTCGCGGGCGCCGAAAACCACCTCTTTGCCGACAAGGCGGGCACGCAGTCATTGGTCGATATCACGCTGAACCCTGGTGATATTCTTCATCTGCGCGATGATCGGCTGTTTCACAGTGTCGATGGGATCGAACAGCTCGATAGTGAGGCCCCTTTCGAGCGTTTTATCATCATTATCAATAGCCGATTCGTGGATGATTTCCAAAACCGGATATTGCGTCGTCATTTCCCAGAAGCGGTCCTCAATGAGCGTCGCTGACACTCGCGGTAACTTGAACAACGAGTAATCACAGCGCCCCCGGGGATCCGGGGGCGTTTTGCGTCGAGTCACTGTTTTCAGGGAGCGACGCGGTTACTGGCACTGGTGAAGCCCATCAATGAAATATCCAAATCTATACGGTCGCCGCGGGGACCTATCATGCTGAGGGTGGCTGTCGTTCCATTGCGCAGCTGTTGCAGCATAGCGGGCTCGATGGGGGCGTCAGCGCGGCAGCCTTGTTCCTGACAAACCTGATAGGGGAACTGGATAGGCTCTCCATTATCCACCACTAACTGCGAGCCCGCTGCCAAGCGAACCCCCAGTGGCACGAAGAAGCTCATGACGGGTCCGTCGATTTGCGGGGGGTGTTCGAGCACGACCTGCATCAATGGTTGGTCGCCGCCGGGCTGTGTGACCATTTGTACCATCGCGCAGCGAGCCGGGCCTTGGCTATCTTGGCAGCGTACTTCCCAATCTTGAAACGACTCGGTCGTGACATTACTTCCAGGTGCTGATCCCGGCTGTTGGCCGAAGGCGCTGGATGAAAACGCCAAGATCGATAACAGTCCCATCGTGCATAAGGTTTGAGTAAACCGGTGTGGCATTGCCTAATCTCCTATAGGTTTATGGATGGTGGATGAGGCTACCACCATGCCTGCTTGTTCCCTCGATATCCAGCGTAGTGACGATAGGCGCCAGGGTCGAGTGGGGACGCCTCTCTTCGACGCTAGTTGCTAACCTTTAGTAAGCTGCTTTGCCAGCGAAGCGACGTATACTCTGCGTCATGTTTCTCGATTTAGGCGACCTTTACGCATGTATCTTCGCTGTGTCAGACTCGTTTTCTTCCTCGCTCTATTGGCTTTGCTGGCGGGCTGTGGAGAAACGCCCACCGGGCGCTCCCAGCTGGCTCTGGTACCCGGCCCGTTAATGGCGGACATGGGCGCCGATGCTTTCGATCAGTTACGCAACACACAACCCATCAGCCGTGATGCGCAAGCGAACCAACTCGTCCAGTGCGTGGCGCGTTACGTGGTGGCCGGTGCCGAGGCGAGCTACCCTGGGCTCGATTTCCCTGAACGCTGGGAGGTGGTGGTATTAGAAGACCCTTCCCCCAATGCGTTTGCGCTGCCGGGCGGGCGGATCGGTGTGCATAGCGGCTTGCTGCGAGTGGCGCAAACCCCTGCACAGCTCGCTGCCGTCATGGGGCATGAAGTGGCTCACGTACTGGCCGACCACGGCAACGAACGTTTGACCCAAGAGCTGGGCATCAAGGCCGTGCTCGTAGTGGTAGGGCTGTTGGGAGAGGGCGAGTTTGGTAACCAGCAACTGATGCAGGCGTTGGGCGTGGGCGCTCAACTGGGCATTAGCCTGCCGTTTAGTCGAACTCACGAAGAGGAGGCCGACTTGATGGGCCTTGAGATCATGGCTCATGCCGGGTTCGACCCTCAGCAGAGCGTGGCGTTATGGCAGAACATGGCGGCTGCGGGTGGGGGCCAGCCGCCGGAATTCCTGTCCACCCACCCTGCCCATGAATCGCGCATACGGGCACTGCGAGGGGCGCTGGAAGAGGCCGATGCGACTTACCGCACGGTTGCTCCAGCGCAGTGTTGAGCAGAGCAGCCACCTTGTATTATCGAATTGAAAAATGGCGGAATAACGTGGGGAGTGTGGCGCTGTGCCGTTACAAAAAAAGCACGATGTGGTGCATGGGCTAACCGGCCAATTTTGCGATGCTAGGCGTGAGCAGAGGTATTGTTGGTCTATCCAAGAACGCGTGCGAAGCGAGTTCCGTCTTGCCGTGAGCGTGGCGGCTGGTGTGTTTGGCATGTTTGCCATCGCGGATTACTACTTGTTGGGTCTTACCCGTGCGTTTTATACGCTGTTGGCCCTGCGCGTTGTGGTGGTCAGTCTATGCCTGTTGGTGGTGTATTTGGTGCGGCAGGGTAGCAAGTGTGATGACCGTCGTTGGCTACATGCCATACCGTTGTGGGTATTCGCCACGGGTATCATTTTGATCGTGCCGTTGCGTCCTGAGAGCCTATCCACGCAAATCACAGCCGTAGTGGTAGCCACGATGGCGTTCTATCTGCTGATTCCCAATCGCTTGATGATCGTGACGGCGGCAAGCCTCTATCTAAATATTGGCTTTTTAGTGGCGGCGGTGCTGTTTGCTGATGTGGCACCCGTGCCGACACTGTTGATCTCGCTGCTGCTGATCATGGGCATGGTGGTGGGGTTTTTTGCCTTGCTGCGCCTGGAAATCTTGCAGCGCAAGCAGTATGCGCTATTGCATGAAGAGCGCGATCAAAATAGCCAGCTTCATCAAGAAATCGCCCATCGGAAGTCGTTAGAAGAGCAGTTGAGGGTGCTGGCTGAGCGGGATGCGTTGACGAAACTCAATAACCGGGGCCACTTTATGAACGTGGCTAAACAGCTGCTGCAGAGCTGCCAAGCCGATCGTACGCCGTTCAGCCTATTGATGATCGATGTGGATCACTTCAAACACATCAACGACACCTGGGGGCACAGCTATGGCGATGGGGTGCTGGTCCGTATTGCCGAGGTCTGCGCCAACGCGCTGCGCCCATCGGATGTGATCGGACGCTTTGGTGGGGAAGAGTTCGTGGTGGCTCTGCCGAGCACAAGTGCTGCCGAGGCGGAGCACATCGCCGAACGCTTGAAGCAGCGAGTGGCGGCATTGGTCTTTAAAGATGGCGTGAGCGAACTGACACCGAGCGTCACCATCGGCGTAGCCACCAAAGATGCAGAAGCGAGTGGATTGGAGGCGTTGATTAAACGCGCTGATGAATTGCTCTATGAAGGCAAACGCGCTGGTAGAGACCGCGTGGTGGTAGGCCGCGAAGGTCTCAGCCCCCGTTAACCAACCGGCTTTGATGTGATGTTGCCCAGCCAATGGCTACTACTTGCCGATCTCGTGCTGATTCTCCACGTGCTGTTCGTCGCTTTCGTGGTGGTTGGCGTGGTGGCTATTTACGTTGGGCGAGGATGCCGCTGGACGTGGGTCCATCATCGTCCGTTTCGGTTACTCCATTTGAGCGCCATTGGTTATGTAGTGGCGCAGGCATGGTTAGGAGTGGTATGCCCGTTAACTACCCTGGAAATGGCGCTACGCGCCGAGGCGGGCGTTGCTACCTATGCAGGATCGTTTATTCAGCACTGGTTGCATCGTTTGCTTTATTTCTCCGCGCCAGAATGGGTGTTTGCGGTGGTCTACACGCTGTTTGGTGGATTAGTGCTGGCCAGTTGGTGGGTCGTCCCACCGAGGCGGCGAGGTAAACCACGCGGTTAAACACTCTACATGGTGATATATATTTGAATAACCGGCGGTTAGCCAGCAATGCCGTGCCGATTTCGAGAGACAGATGTAACCTCCCATCCCAATAGCGCCACCCCTGACACCGTTGGCCCTCGGCAGGCCATTTTGTTGATGGCAGCCGTCACTTGCTGCGCCTATTTTGAAAATATATGATACGTATATATTGTGTATTCATTTCATATATTAGGTGGCGTGATGGGTATCGTGAAGATTGACGATCAGTTGCATGAAGAATTGCGCAAAGCGAGCACGGTGATGGTGCGTTCAATCAACGCACAGGCGGAGTATTGGATCAAAATAGGCATGCTGGCTGAGGCAAACCCCAGTATGTCTTTCACTGACATTATTCATGAACAAATGAAGCAAGCCGACGTGGATGTCAGGAAGGTGATGGGTGAGTAGGGTTGCGCTGAAAAGTCCAGCAGAGCTTGCCTTGATGCGTGAGGCTGGAAAGCTGCTGGCGCAGGTATTTCACTATCTCGACACGCGCATCGTGCCGGGGATCTCGACGATGGCTATCGACCGCTGGGCCGAGCGTTACATTGTCGATGAACTGCACGCCCGGCCGGCGAGCAAGGGCCAGTACGATTATCCCTTCGTATTGAATGCCTCGGTGAATCACGTGGTATGTCATGGTATCCCATCCGACACCCAGATATTGACATCGGGGGATATCGTTAATGTGGATATCACCCTGGAAAAAAACGGCTTTATCGCCGATTCCAGCAAAACGTATTTGGTAGGGGACGTGACGCCCAACGCCAAGCGTTTGGTGGATAAAACCTATGAAGCCATGTGGCAGGGTATCCATGCGGTCAAGCCCGGTGCCACATTGGGCGACGTGGGGTACGCCATTCAGTATCACGCTGAACGCCACGGCTATTCGGTTGTACGTGAATACTGCGGCCACGGCATTGGTCGTGAGATGCACGAAGAGCCTCAAGTGCTGCACTATGGTAAGCGGGGCAAAGGCCTTACGCTGCAAGAGGGAATGGTGGTCACCATTGAGCCCATGATCAATATGGGCAAAGCCAAAATCAAAACCAAGCGCGATGGCTGGACCGTTGTCACCAGCGACAAAAAGCTCTCGGCTCAGTGGGAGCACACCGTGGCTGTGACGGCGACGGGGGTTGAAGTGCTGACGCTGCGCGATGACGAACACCTACCCGTCCTCAGCGATTAGCGCGGCGTCATCATCCTCTTCTGGCGAAGCGTCCCATGTGCGTTAAGCTGAAACGGCAGGTGCTAACATGTGCTTGTCGTACTGCGCTAATGCTCAAAGAAAAGGATGTCGACGATGGCGAAAAAACCAACGGATAAGGGCAATATGCCCACACAGCAGCCACGCGCCACGGTTGCTTGTGGCCCTGAGAAGCTGCTGCTGGACGCCCTGGAGCGCGGAGGGAGCTGCCTGGAGACCGGGCGCTTTCTCATTAGCTATCGCGATGGCCAAGTGGAAGAGGGCATCCAGGCATTGAAAGCCCATCACCTACGCGTCGCGGATGCCCGTGACTTCAACGATCAAGCGGTGAGCCTCGAGGAAGCCGGAGATGCCGAGGCAATGGTGTTTCCTGAGATCGGCGTGGCGCTGATCGGCGGTGATGCCATCGAGCATCATGGCATGGGCGTGCTGGATGCGCTTGCGGCAGATAGCCCCATCGAGATCATCGAGCCGGAGTATTTTGCGTTCTCGGAACACTCGGAGTATCTCCGTGGCTTCTTACGTGCTGCCACTACTATCGCACAGGATTTGGGCGTAGAACTGGATAGCGAAGAGGCCCCGTCCGAACTAGAAACAGCGCTGCGGCCGACCTGGGGGTTAAGCCGATGCAAGGTGCCGCAAAGCCGCTGGAGCGGAGCGGGCATCAAAGTCGCTGTATTGGATACCGGCATGGATCTGGGCCACCCCGATTTTGCAGGCAGGGAGTTCGTTACCCGCTCGTTCGTTGGAGAGGCCGTCCAGGACATGAACGGGCACGGTACCCACTGTATCGGCACCGCCTGCGGCCCTCAGGCTCCTGCCGGTACGACGCCGCGCTACGGCATCGCTTACGACGCGCAGATTCAGGTGGGAAAAGTCCTCACTAATGCCGGCAGCAGTACCGGAGCCGGCGTGCTATCCGGTTTGAACTGGGCGATTGCCAATCGGTGTGAAGTGATTTCGATGTCGTTGGGCAGCCAAAGCCCGGTACAGGCGGCCTACACTCATGCCGGGGCCGCGGCGCTGCGTAACGGCTGCCTGGTGATTGCCGCCGCGGGGAATGCCGCGACGCAAACGGGGGCACCGGCCAATTCGCCCACGGTGATGTCGGTGGCGTCTCTAGACCCCAGCTTATCGCCCTCTAATTTTTCCAACTACGGAAAAATTGAGATTGCGGCCCCTGGCCGCGATGTTTTTTCATCGTGGCCACGGCCCACGCGGCATAAATCGATCAGCGGCACCAGCATGGCCGCGCCCCACGTGGCGGGCTGCGCGGCGCTCTGGGCACAGTCGGATGCCTCGCTGCGTGGCCGCAAACTCTGGGAGCAGTTAGTGGCCTCTGCTAAAGCGTTGCCTCTGCCTGACGCTCAGGTGGGCGTTGGACTGGTGCAGGCCCCTTAACTCTCACTATGCGCTGGGTGTCTAAGCTCCAGCGCCCAGCGCACGACCTGTGGAGATACACTCAATGGCAACGGTCACGCTATGGCTAATCACGATCTCCAGCGATCAACCGATTCAAGACATCGCCACCCGCCTCAGCGCCGAAGGGCTCACCGTACGTGAGGTGCTAGAGGAGATCGGCTGCATTACCGGTGCTGCCGACGATGCCACCGCGCAGCGGCTTAAACAGGTGCAAGGGGTGTTAGATGTTGCTCCCGATGTACCCATGGATCTTGGCCCACCGGGAGCAGATGAGACATGGTGACGACCACTATTATCATCCTGTTAACTAACCGAAATTCCTATGGTCATGCACTAAAGTAGCTTCTGTACTGAGGCGACGTCAGCATTGGACGACGTTCATCTCGCCAAGTAGTGAAGGGCTACGTCATGCCTCCCATTTCCATCGATGTGCAATTCACTGAGCTCATGAATCAGCTCCGTCACTTAGGTGCCATTCGGTTTGTGATGATGGGAGTTTGTGCCGCCTTTACTATTGGGCTTCTAACGGCACATTACTCACTGCTAGATGAATGCAACATGCAAGCAATCGAGCGCGCGTTTCATAATCGAGTGATCGGCATTATCATCGTCGTACTCTTCGCCATCTTCGAGTTATCAGCAAGCTGGCAATACAAACAATTTGCTGATCGAGCGAAAGCGTTAGAGGGCGAAGATGGCGCTGTGTTCAAAGACAGAAAAGTACGCTTATTTGGTCTTGTCACACTCATATCGCTGATAGTTTACGCGCTGCTTCTGGTAGTTTGGTGGTTTTTGTAGCAACGCGTCGCCAGGCGGGGGTACCTAGACCGTTGCTTTCTTGGTTCGCCGCTTCCCCGCCGCACTGCTGCTGCTCCCCGTGGTTTTCTTACTGCCGGTACTCTTGTTGCCAGTACTTTTACGTCGCGTATAGCTTTTCTTAGAAGTACCGCTGCGTTTGGCGGGGCTAGCCGCCTCGCCTTGTGCGTTTTGTAGGCTGTGGCGCAGTTTGGCCGCGTCGCTTTGTCCGAGCAGCGCGCGTAGGTCTTCTAGCAGCGCGTGTTGGAAGGCGTTGGGGTCGTCTTGCTGTTCGGAAATGGCCCGCAGGCGCTGCTCCCAAAGGGCGGTACGTTCCGGCGTGCTGACGGCGCTGGGCAGGGAGGCGATGAGCGCGCAGCCGAGTTTGGTGGCGCGTAGGGCTTTTTGCTGTCGCACCAAGTAGCCTCGCTGTACCAGGGTTTCGATGATGCCAGCGCGAGTGGCTTCGGTACCCAGGCCATCGGCGTCACGCAGCGTACGGCGCACCTCTGGATCCTCCACGTAGCGGCCAATGTTCATCATCGCTTTGATCAGGCTGGCATCGGTGAACGGCTCCGGCGGCCGGGTTTCTTTCTCTTCCACGCCTGTGCCAAGGACCTGGCAGGCCTCGCCTTGGGTGAGCGGCGGCAGCGGCGGGGCTTCTTCGCGGGTGGTGAACAGCGGCTTCCAGCCAGGGTCGAGAATGCTTTGCCCGCGGGCGCGAAAGACTTCGTTTAGCAGAGTGAACTCGGCTTTCACTTCGAAGGTGCGCAGCGGACGGTAGAACTGCGCCATGACGTTGCGCACGATCAGCCGAAATACATGGGCTTCGGTAGCGGAAAGCTGGCTGACATCGGCGGGTTTTCCCGTCGGAGCCAACGCGTGGTGCGCGCCTACCTGCTTGTCGTTCCAGGCTTTCGAGCGCAGGGTGAAGTCGGCCCCGTCGAGCCATCCTCGTAACATGTCGTCATTCTGGCAAGCACCACTTAGGCTGCGCTGGGCAAGCGCCAGGTGCTCCTCGGGCAAGTAGCGGCAGTCGGAGCGAGGGTAGGTAATCAGCTTGTGCTGTTCATAAAGCCGCTGACAAATATCCAGCACCATCTGGGCGGAAAGCCCGTGTCGACGGGCGGCATCAACCTGGAGGGCTGAGAGCGAGTAGGGTAGCGGGGGCGCTTGGCGTTTCTCCTGCTGCTCTAGACTGCTGAGTGTACCATGCGTGCCGGGGAGCTGGGCGGCCAGTGCATCAGCGGGCGTGCGGTCCGTCAGTCGGCCTTGATCATCCAGCGGTTGATGGGCTTTCGGTGCCCACCACGCGCGCAGCTGCCCCTGCGCCACCTGTAAATCTACCCAAAGCGGGTAGAACGGGTAGGGCTTGAAGTCGCGGATGCTGTTGTCTCGCCGCACGATCAGCCCCAGCACCGGGGTTTGTACCCGGCCCACCGAGAGCACGCCATCGTGCCCGGCCTGGCGGCCGGTGAGCGTCCAAGCGCGCGTCAGGTTGATGCCGTATAGCCAATCGGCCCGGGAGCGAGCCTGGGCGGCCTGAAACAGCGGCTGAAACTCAGCATTCGACCGCAGGCTGGCTAGCGCTCGGCTGACCGCTGGGCGGTTGAGGTCGCTAATTAAAAGCCGCTGCACCGGGCCACGGTACTTCAGATGTTCGATCACCTCTTGCACCAGCAGTTGACCTTCACGGTCTGGATCGCCTGCGTGCACCACGCTGGTCGCCTGTTTGATCAGTTTGCGAATCACCGCGAGCTGGCTGCGGGCTTTGGGGCGCGGGGCGAGTTGCCATGTGCCGGGCACGATGGGCAGCCGGTCGAGGCGCCACTGTTTATCGGCAGGGTCGTAGGCTTCAGGTGGGGCTTGCTCCAGCAAGTGACCCAAACACCAAGTCACCGTGGTATCGCCGCACACAATCGCGCCTTCCTGGCGCTTGCCGCCACCGGGCAGGGCGTCGGCAATGGCACGGGCGAGGCTGGGTTTCTCGGCGATAATCAAGCGCATACGGTAGGGCCCCTGGCAGCGGTCTTCGACAGAGGGTCATGGTAGCAGAAGCCGCCCGGCGGTTGGGCGTGAGGCGTGAAAATTTATACAGCTACTCGAAGGGTGTCGCGTAAAATTTTGGCGTATAGTTTTTGTATAAAATTAGCGAATTGAGTAAGCTGATACTAAATCTTGAGAGGTCTGGTTCATGCGCGAGCGCGGTAGAACACGACGGTTATTTGGGCTGGGTGCCCGCACGGGTGGGGCTTTGCTTAAAACGCGGCTGGGAGGCCAAGCGGATTGGCGGTCGCTGGGCGAGGCGCTTTTTGAAGGGCTTTCGGAATTGAAGGGCCCGGCCATGAAGCTGGCGCAAATCATGTCCCAGTGGGATGACCTGCTGCCACCCGATCTTGCCAACGAGCTGGCGCGTCTACAGCGTCAGGCTGAACCCATGCCCTGGACTAAGATTCACGAGGCGCTGGTGCTCCAGTACGGCGATATCGACCAGCACTTCCATGAGATCGAAGAGCGCCCCTTCGCCAGTGCCTCCATGGGGCAGGTTCATAAAGCGGTCACGCTAGACGGCGAGACGGTGGTGCTCAAAGTGCAGTATCCCGGCCTTGCCGACGTGTTGGAGAGCGATCTAAAGCAAGTCAAGCGCATCATGGGGCTGGGGCGCTGGTTCAAGGTGCCCCAAGCACGGCTGGATGCGCTGTTCGAGGAGCTGGCGGCGGGCCTGCGTGACGAGCTGGATTACCACGCCGAGGCCGAGGCGCTGGCTCGCTACCGGGAGCGCTACCGTGATAATCCCGCGCTGGTGATCCCTGAGCCGCTGTTCGAACTCTCTGGCCAGCACGTGCTGGCCATGCGCTTTGTCGACGGCACGCCGCTGCGCGATTTAGAAAGTGCCGACGACGCTACACGGCAAAAGGTGGCGGTGGCACTGGCAGATTGGATCACCGAAGAGCTGTTTACCTACCGTGAACTGCACGCCGATCCCCATGCGGGTAACTTCGCTTGTGACGACCAGGGCCGTTTGGTGATTTACGATCTAGGTGCGGTGATCCCCGTCCCCGAAGCGCGGCTCAAAGCCATGATGCAGCTACTGGATGCCACCCTGGCTCGAGACCCGCTGGCCATGGATGAGGCGCTAATGAAGATGGGCGGCCGCCAGGGCCAAGGGGCACCGCTGGCACTGTATCGGGAATCCGCCGAGTGCATTACGCCGCTGTTCGCGCCCGGCGAGCAGGATTTTAGCGACGTGCGCGTTCACCGCCGCTTGCGGGAACTCACTCCTAAAGTATGGGCGGCCATGGACCGCCTGCAGCCACCGGCAGATACGCTTCTGCTCTCACGTGCGCTCAATGGCCACTACTGGAATCTGGTGCGCTTGAAGGCGCGTTTGGACATGCATGGACGCACCGAGCCGCTGCTGCGCTGGGCTAGAGGTTCGGCATGAGCCGTATCAGCTCGTCAATGGCTTGAGCCAGAACACCAGGGTCTTTTCGGTCTCCTGGTCATGGCCGCGATCTTTCCAGGCAAAGCGTGCCCGCAGGTTTGGGTAGCGCTGGTAGCCTTGGCTCTTCCAAAAGCCGTTCAGCGGTGCATATGCTGGCGGTTTGTCAGGATGATCGACCTCGCGCTCGACAGCGCAAAAGGCCGCCGTTTCGAATCCTCGAGCCTTGGCATGAGCTTCCCGGGTTTGCATGAAAGCTTTGCCAATGCCTTGACCTCGATAGTCGTGTAACAGCACCGACTCGCCGTAATAAAAGACACCGGTGGGGGCGATGCCCGCCGTTTCGAAAGGCTGACGAAATGCCTCCACCTCGTTGACCAGCGGTTGGCCCGTGGAGGCCCCCACGAGGCGTTCACCATCGAAAGCGAGCACGAACAAACTGGCCGGATTGTCTGCGTAGCGGCCCAGGTAATCTGCCTCGTAGTCCAGATCACCTTCGTAAAGGTAAGGGTAGTCGTGAAAGACCTGGATGCGCAGCCGCGCCAACGCGTGTAGGTGAGGGGCTATGGCGCGTCCCTGGCGAGTGATTAGCTGAAGATCGTTCATCGCGTCGTCGCTCTTGTCTAGCATCGTTGTCGTTACACTAGCAGGACCAGGGGCGAGGGCCAATCCTCCTGCGTGTGGCGCATCGACCGTGTTAGACTATGCCGCCGAATAGTCGGTGACCGATCAACGTGTTGGAGATGGCAATGCTAGCGGTATGGGTCGATCAACTGCTGGGATTTGCCTCAGGGGCACTCTCGGCAATCAGGCAGCAGGAACACTACCCCGATTTCATGACCTGGGTGCGTGACCAAGGCGCTGCCTGCTTCAACGATAACGTGGCGACAGCACAAGCCTTGGCGCCCATTCTATGGTCGCAGACACCCTTGGAAAGGTTGAATTTTGCCTGCGAACCCTTGGCGACGCCAGGTCGCAACGAGCCTTGCTGGTGCGATTCAGGGCGCAAATACAAGCAGTGCTGCTACCGCGTCGAGTTTCCAACGGACATTCCCGAGCAGATGATGTGGATGCTGTCGCTGCGCGAGTGGAAGGGCGCCACGCTGAAAGCTGCGCTGGAGAGCCAGCAGGCACCGGCGCAAGCCCTGCTGGAAGCGGGATTAATTGCCGCTGAGAGTGGTCAAACGGGCCGCTCTATGCAGATTTTAGAGTCGCTGTTCGATGGCAGCGACTGGTCGCGCCTGCCTGAGCAAGCCGAGCCCGCTTTCGAGATTCTGTTGGATATCTACCAAGAGCGCGGTTTTACTCGCAAGCGCGCCGATTTACTGGACGACGTCATGGAGCGTGGGCCGCTCTTCCTGCGTGGCGTCGCCCTGGAGCGGCTATGCTTGATGCACTTGGATAACGATGATCTAGACAGCGCCCGGGCGGCGTTCGTAAAAGCCCAACAGGCGCTACCCGATTCTCCAACGCTGGCGTATATCGAAGCCATGCTGCTGCTCCACGAAGGCCATGAGGCCGAGGCTAAAGAGCGTGCCAACTTTTGGTATCGCCGCTTGGTGCGTCAGGGTGATCTGGAGGAAGACCAGCTCGACTTCTTGGCCGCTTTGGCGGATAACCCGGGTGCCACGCTGGCCGATCAGCTCTTGAGTGCCGAAGAGGACATGGCCACGCCGCTGGTCTCCCTCCAAGCGCTGTTGGCCGCGCTGCCCGTGGCGCCAAAGCTTTCGATCGAGCAGGATCCGGACTCGGGACGGTTGCTTTACACCACCTCGGCTCGTGAAGAGACGCTGTTTGCTGCCTGGCACGAGCAGTTCCAGGTCATGGTAGACGAGGACGTGGCCCTGGGCTTCCGTGACGATCCTTGGGGCAATGCCGTGGAGTGGATGTCGGCGTTGTGCGCACATCCGGAGTGGCTAGACGCCCCTCAGGTGGTGCAAGATCTGACGTTGGCACTGACCAGCCGCTTCGGCAGCTTGCCGTGGATGGCGCCGTCGCTGCTGGAGCCGCTGGCCCTGCGGTTGTCACGCTGGTTGGAACAGGCGCGCGCGGCTGGCGAAGGCAGCCTATGCTGGGACGATGCCGATAACGCCATTTTGCTGCGCACCGGTTTGGCGCTGGTGGTAGGCATGGAGCGCGGCGCTCGCCAGCACTCCCGCGAGCTGGCCGAAGAACTGCTGACCATCGATCAAGAGGACAGTTTGGGTTTGAGAGAACTGGTGCTCGATCAATTGCTACGCGACGACCGTAACGCAGAAGCGCTGGCGCTGACCGAAGAGCCCCAGAAAGACGATGGCTCACTGTTGCTGGGGCTGCTCATGGGACGCACGCTCGCGCTTTATCGTTTAGGCCAGCAAGACGCGGCGGAGTTGGCCATTCAAGCCGTCAAGGCCCATAATCGCCACGCGCTGGAGATGATTTGCGCCGAGAATCCGAGGCCTTCCATGCCCCATGCCGATGGCCAAGTGGACCCGGGTTCACGGGCGGAAGCGTGGCAGTATCGTACGCTGATGCGTGACCAGTGGCGCACAACGCCTGGGGCGCTGGAGTGGCTGGCCACTCACTGCTGATGACGGCTCGTCTCGTTGGACGAGCGGCTAATCACGTGCGCCGCTCGTCGGAGCGGCCACCAGCTGCTTGTCGCGGCTTATCCATATCGCCAGCACGATGGCAGGCAAGCCAAGCAGCGTCGCGATGACGAAAAACGTTGGATAGCCTTGAGCGCTCACCACGATGCCGCCAAAGCCGCTCAGGAATTTCCCCGGTAGTGTCATTAGCGATGAAAACAACGCGTATTGTGTGGCGGTATAGGCGCGCGAGGTCAAGCTCGACAAGAATGCGATAAACACGGCACTTGCCAAGCCGTTGGCCAGATTATCGCCGATGATCGTCACCACCAGCATGGGTAGCTGGTTACCGACCAGCGCGAGCACTGCAAACAATAGGTTGGTGATCATCACCAGCCCCGCACCCACTATCAACAGCGCTCCAATACCGTACCGGGCGACTAGCAGTCCCCCCAAAATCCCCCCTGTGATACTCATAGCGATCCCAAACACATTGGTGACGTTAGCAATGGTCGCCAGCGAAAAGCCTAGGTCGATATAGAGCGGATTAGCCATGGAGGCCATGGCCAAGTCGCTGATACGAAACACGGCAATGAAGATTAAAAGAGCGATCGCTTTCACGCCGAAGCGACGAAAGAAATCGGTAAACGGGCAAACGATAGCGCCAATGGCCCAGGCTCCCAGACGGCGCAGTGTTTTAGGCTGCCCCCGGCTGGCACGAATGAAGGCGCGTACTTTGGGTTCATGGATGAGCTGCACGGTTAACGAGGCCCGCTTGGGTTCGGGGCGAATCAACACGGTCATCACGCCAATGCCCACCAGCGCCGCCATGGTCAGATACGCCGCGTGCCACGAAAACGCCGAGGCCACGTAGAGCGCCCCGGCGCCCGCTGCTAACAGTCCGCCGCGATAACCGATGATGTAGGTCGATGCCATGGCTGCCTGCACATCGTCATCGGCGGATTCGATACGATAGGCATCGATGGCAATGTCCTGCGTAGCGGAGCCAAATGCCACCAGCAGTGCAAAGGCGGCCACCCAACCCAGATTGCCTACCGGCTCTAGCCCCGCTAGCCCGATGAGGCCAGCAGCAATCATCCCTTGGGCGAGTAACATCCATCCCCGGCGTTGCCCAAAGGCGCGGGTCAGTAGCGGTAGTGCGAGCCGGTCTACCACCGGGGCCCAGAAGAATTTGATCGAATAGAGCATGCCAATCCAGGCGAAAAAGCCGATGGCGGCAACGTCGACGCCGTCGCTGCGCAGCCAGGCCGAGAGTGTCGAGAACACCAATAAAAAGGGCAAGCCTGCCGAAAAGCCTAAAAACAGCATGGTGATCACGGGCGCTTTGCAGTAGATGCCAAGCGCCGCCAGCCAACTGCGCTGGGGTATCGGGGTGGGCATGAAAGGGGCTTCTCCAGAAAGAAAACATCGGTGACGTGGCCCGCTGGAAAACCCGACGATGTTAGACTGTGCCAAGGATTCATGGTCAGCGTGCCATGACAAAGGCGACAGCTTACCGGAGAGGAGTTTTCCATGTCGATTACCGCCCATCAGGTAGTGACCTTGCACTACGTACTCAGCGATGTGCTCAGCGATGGTAGCACCCGCGTGCTGGATGACTCCCGTGCACGTCAAAAGCCGCTGGAGTACCTTCACGGTCATGACAATATTCTGCCGGGCCTCGAGCGTGATTTAGCCGGTAAAACAGCAGGCGATGAATTGAGCGTCACGCTGACGGCGGCGGATGCGTATGGACTGCGTAACGAAGCGTTGGTGCAGAAGGTGAGCCGCGCTTCGTTTGGTGGCGCGGACATCGAGCCCGGTAGCCGTTTTCAAACGGAAGGCGAAGCGGGGCCACAAATCGTGACCGTGCTGGCCATTGACGGTGATGACGTCACCGTGGACACCAATCACCCCCTGGCTGGCCACACACTGCGCTACCAAGTGAGCATTCTTGACGTGCGTGAGGCAACCCGTGCCGAGCTTGCCAAGGGCCACCCGCTGCCGCCGGGCACCGAACATAGTAAAGTAGAAGATCGCAAAGTGTTGTAAGCCCTCCCTAAAAACTGACCTGCATCAAGTGCACGGCTGCCTTTGAGGCAGTCATTTTGAAAGCTTGATCCAGGTCAGTTTCCTCTTGGCTTAACGCAGTACGATGGCCCCATACATCACAGCGGGAGGGGAACATCATGTACTGGGACGACGCTGTTATTTTTGGCTTGGCCACGGTCGCCTTAGTGATCGCTTTCATGGTGGGGTGGGTAGGCTTCGTGATTCGTGACCACCTGCGCAAAGACGAACGCAAAAAACCGTGATTGCAACGACTCTCATGTGCAGATAGCTCGCAGCGTGATACTGCTTTCGTCAATCGACGGTATCAGTCGTCAGGGGAGGGGGCTTACGCCAAGGTGTAAGCTTCCTGTTGCCGGCCCTTTTGGGTCGGCTTTTTTGTGCTTTTTACTTCACTGATTCTCATTGGCCACGGACCCCCAAAGGGAATCGATTGAGCCGAAAGTGTTAATAGACGTTGAAGAGCATTGGCCTTCTTGCTCTGGTAAAGTGCATGGATCTTATCGTGCACTAAACCAAACTAGGAAGCTGCCTGCTATGAATGCTGTTCCGTCTCGTCTGCCCCTGCGCTTCGGTAGGGCGTGCTCCAAAGCAGCCATGGTGCTCGTTACCTTATTACTGGTTGGCGTGTCGCCCGCGGTTCAAGCACAAGCGCTGAGCTTGATCAATGGGGAGTCCACGCAAAAGGTAGCACTGGGTGATTTGCGTGATCGTGCCGATACCGCCTTTACCGTTTTCGATCCTTTCCAAGGCCGTGATGTCGACATGCGCGGCATCTCTTTCCGTGATTTTTTGATCGAGCATTTTGGCGAGGTGCCGCCGACATTGCACTTTACCGCCTGGGATGATTACGAAGTCAGCCTTGGCGGCTGGGACGACCCGAGTTGGTATTTGGTGACCATCGAAGATGGCGAGCCCCTAAGCCTGCGCTCGCGGGGCCCCATCCGGCTAGTCGAACGGGAGTATTCTGGACGTGATATCGAAAACTTGCGCGACTTCAACGACTGGATTTGGATGATTCGCAGCATCGAGGCACAGTGGTGACCTCTCCAGATCCAAATAAGCAGCAGGGCTTGTCAGTTCGCTGGGGGGTGCATCGGCTGTTTAACTGGCTGTCGCTGAGTCTGATGAGTTTCGTGGGCCTGATGGTACTGATCGTTTACGAAGCGCGCTGGGTCTACCCTGAAATCCAAGCCTATTTCAGCCAGACCGGCAGTCTCACTGGCCAGCAGTTGGCGACCCGTGCCCGAGGCTATGTGCAGCGCGCTCAAGAGGAGCTGTTGGTCGCCGCCTCACCTCTCGAAATCAATAGCGCTCGTCACTCGCTGGAACTTGCCTACGGTCTGTTCGACGTGGACGTTTACCGTCAAAAATATGCCTGCACCGAACCCAGCTTGGCACTCATGGATGAACTTGCCGAGCTCCTCGATACTCAGCAGGTCGACCCCTTCGATGCCGCTCATGCCCTGTTCATTCCGGTTCAGTGCCTGACTCGCATCGAGATGAATCAGCTAGACCAACGCGGTGTGGTCATCAATGATTTTTCATCCAGCACTCGTCGGCACCATCAGATACTGACGTATTCAAGCGTGCTAATTTTTGCGCTGGGCCTGCTGTTTTGGATCATGCACCAACGCCAGCTTAAACGCACCGAGCGGGCGAATTCGGAAAAAATTGCCTGGATGGCTAGGGCCATGTGCGACCCTCTGACCGGCATTGGCAATCGCAGCGCGCTCTACCAAGACGTTGCGGCGTATACAGGCTGTTCGATGGGCTTGATCCTGGTCGATATCGATTTCTTCAAGCAGTATAACGATGCTCTGGGCCACCCGGAGGGGGACCGCCTGTTACGGAGGCTCGCAAGGCTATTGAAGAGCGCATTGGGAGAACAGGCGCGCCTTTACCGGCTCGGGGGTGATGAGTTTGCGGCACTACTGCCATGCCCCAACGACCAAATGCTGGTGCATCATTGTGAAGCACTGCAATTGGGACTGGAAGAAGCCCAGTGCCACCATCCAGCGCATCCCGACAATAAGGACGTGACGTTGAGTATTGGGGGCGCCCGCTTTGTGGCCGACGCTACTTCTTTCGCTGCGGCCTATGAAGCGGCCGACAAAGCGCTTTATCAAGTCAAAACCGCAGGGCGCGACGGCTGGCAAATTACTGCAAGCGCATGACGTCGTCGTACATGGGGGCCAAACGGCCCAGCATGTCGTTGCGGGCGGCTAGCGGTACGTTTTCATCCGCCATGGCGGCGTCGAGATATTCCACCACACGATTGAAGTGGGAGTTGGTGATGCCCATGGTTTGGTGGGCGCGGTCCATGGGTGGGCCATCATACTGACAGGGGCCATCGGCCACATCGCAAAGTTGCGTCGCAAGCGAAGCTGCAAACAGATCGATGTTGCTATTGGCGAAGTAGCTGACGATCTCGTCGTCATCGGCAATGCGGTAAAGCAGATTCTCGACCACTGCATCGATGGTCGCCTGTCCGCCCATGTGCTCATAGAGCGTGGCGTTCTGGGGCTGATGTGCGCTGCAGCCTGTGATGAGCAGCGCTCCAGCGAATACGCTCGCCATGGTCGTGCAGCGTAACGCGCATAGTGATCTCATCTTGAAAAATCCCATGGCGGCTCCTTTCGTGATCTTTTTGATTAGGCGTTGTAGGGGGGGGTATAAGCCTGGTGGGTCGGTGTGAACGATTTAGAACGCTGCTTGCAGCGAAAGGTAGCCGCCACGCTGAGACGGCAGCCCGGCGATATCGCCTAAATCCAACCACGCGCCGGTCAACGAGACGTGTTTATTGAAGAAGTAGGCACTGTAGACACTTTGCCAATCCTCCTCTTCGGCAACGCTCAGGTTGTCGGGTTTTTGGCGGTATTCGGTCCCTACAATCCAGTTGGGAGTGACGAAGACCCCAACACTACCTTCCGCCATCCATGCGTGACCGCCTTGATCCCCGCCAAATCCTAACAGGCCGCCCTGGTTGGCTGAGGTGTTGCGCAGCGTACCGTTGATCAGCACGTTACGCCCCAAGAAAGCATTGAAGAGCAGTTTGCTGGCACTCAAGTAGGTATCGGTACCGTTCACGTCATCGGCTCCGAGGGCCGTTGGCACGCTGCCATCCACCAGACGTTTATGCATGACGCCAGCGCTCCATATGCCAAGCGGGTGATACAGCACGTCCCCGAAGAGGCGTACTTTTGCGCCGTAAATGTTCTGCTCCAGTTCTCCACCTAGCGTCGACAGCTCGAACGATTGGCGAGCAATGGAGAATTCCATGCGATCATGGAGGTTTAGGCTGGCGCTGGTCACAGTGAGTCGATAGTCATCGACCCAGGCGCGTGTTGCCGCAGCGGTTACGCCGATTTCATCGTCGCTTGCGGTGCTCGACAGCACGGCCCAGGGGGAGAGGCCGCCCCCGGCTGCTCCCTCAATGGCACTGACGGCACCGGTGCCTAGAATACGGCTGCCCGCCATGCTGGCGGTAGCGACCAACAGCGTACTGAGCGCGGTCGCCGTGACAATGGCGCGCCGTTTTGATGAGCCAGTCTTGCGCATAACGTTCCCTTTTTTAATTAGTGAGCCGTTTCGGCCGAGAGTGACAACGGCTTGAATTCGTCTAGCCAGTCGGTGATGGCTTCCGCGGGCATGGGTTTGGCAATCCAATAGCCCTGAAGATAGTCGCAGCGTAGGTGGCTCAATATCTCGGCACTGGCGCTGTTCTCTACCCCTTCCGCAACGATCTTGAGCCCTAAATGGTGGCCCATCTCGATGGTCGAACGGACGATGGTGAGATCTTCTTGCTGGGTATCCAGCTTCAAAACGAACGATTTATCGATTTTGAGCTCATTGACCGGTAACCGTCTGATTTGCGCCAGAGATGAATAGCCGGTGCCATAGTCATCAACGGCAATCGTAAGCCCCATTTGGCTAAGCGCCATTAACGTTTCAGTCGCAGCATCAACATCTTGCATGACGGCGCTTTCGGTGACTTCCAGTGCAAGCTGGTCAGGCGACAGGCCGTAAGTCTCGAACAGCTCGTGGATATGCATTGACAGGCCAGGATCGATCACGTCGCTTGCCGAGAGGTTGATGGCCACCGAGAGATGGCAACCTTGACGTTTCCAGTCGCTAAGCTGCTCACATACGTGGTCTAGCATCCAGTCAGTGAGTAAGCCAATATTGCCGGAGCGTTCGGCCAAACCGATGAATTCGTCCGGGGGAACGAAACCGAGCGTGGGGTGGCGCCAGCGCATCAGCGCCTCGAATTGGCAAACGTTGCCCGTGGTGGTGTCGACTTTGGGCTGGTAGGCCATCCATAGTTCACCGTTGTCTACCGCTTCCTGAAGATCACGAATCAACATGAGCTGGCGCAGGTGCTGTTCGTCTTGGCCCTCTACGTAGCGCTCGTGGGAGTGACGGTGGCGACGCGCTTTATCGAGGGCAATGTCCGAGCGACGCAGTAGCAGTTGGGCGCCGTCGCCATGGGTGGGATAACTGACTTCACCGACAGAGAGCGATGGGACGATCAGCGATTTTTCCAAGCTAATCGGTTCGCTGATCTCTTCGATTATCTCTTCACGTTTGCGCTGGTCAAGCTCGGGCGCGTCGATCATCAGCATCAGCTCGTCGCCATCCAGGCGATACGCCTTTTCGACGGGGGCGGGCAAGCGGTGCAAACGTTCAGCGAGGGTCACCAGAAGATGATCGCCGAGCTCGTAGCCGAAGGTATCGTTGATGTCGCGAAAGTCATTGATGGATAAACGCAGCAGTGTAAAAGGTGTCTTCAACCGAATGTAGCGTTGGATGTCTTCAAAAGCGCTGACTCTGTTGGGCAGATTAGTGAGTAGATCGTGACGCGACTGATGCAGCAGCGTGGCTTCACGCTCGGCAATGTCCCCCTGCATGGAGAGTAGCGTTTTGGCTAATTGATTGGTCTCGGTCACCGAGCTGCCGCTTGCGATAGTGTCGATATGCTCACCCTGACCAATACGTTTAGCCGCTTGGGCTAGCCCAATTAGCGGCTTGCTGATGCTTCGTGCGCTCCAGAGCGCCACGACCAGCGTCAAAAGCAGCATTAGCGCAACGATACTCAGTAGCTGCCACTGCAAGCGACTGTAAGCCCCCAGTAGCTCGTCGCGGGAGAGCTGGATGAGCGCGAATGTTTGGAAGTTTGGGTCTGCCATCAAGGTCGTCGCATAAGAGAAGTAGCCATTCTCCTGCGACAGTTGATGACTGGGCGTGTAAGCACCCTCTATCAGTTGTTTTCCGCTATCGCTCATCAAGCTGACGGCCAACTGATCGCTATGGGAGCTGGCGAGGTAACTGATATCGCCACTGGCGTCGTAAGTGACGATGCTGACTTCCAAGCCGGTGAGTGCATTGAGCTCTGAAGTCACGTTCTCGTCGATCAAAAACCCCATGCCGACCCAGCCAATCAGATTGGGCGCGCGTACCGGTAGGAGCACGAACTCGTAAGGTTCGCCATCATTGATCACCACACCGACTCCGCTGCCGGTTTGCTGGGCACGTTGAAACAGGTCTGGAAACGGCATGGGGCTGTTTTGGGCATGGTGGCTGCTGGCTAGAACGTTACCGTTCAAATCGCTCAGCATCACCAAGTCGGCCTTGGCACGATCGCCATGATTGGCCAACACCGAGTAGAGCGTGGCCGTATCCTGGGTGGCAACGGCGCTTTTAAAGCCAAAATCCTCGGCGAGAATGGCCACGTTACCTAGTAACTGCTCGCCGCGAATGTTCAGCAACTGCTCAAACACCCTGGCACCGACCTCCAAGCGCTGATTGCCTTTGGTTAACGCATCGTTTTGGGTCGCGCGCAAAAACGCGATCCCCGTTGCCAGCTGTGAAATGATCACGACCGTCAACAGAACGAGCGTTAATCGCGTGCGAAAGCGCATGGTTCCCTCGTTCAGTGACTATGCGTAGCGTTTTGAAAACGCTGTTGCAGCGGCGAGAGTGTAGGGGCGGGGGGAGGCACTGCGTTGAGCTCCAACGCCACGGTCAAAGTGTCAGCATCGCTGATCTCACCTTCCCACCATACGTTCTGACTATCGTCCATGCGGCTATGCCATACGCGCATTCGGTGGGCGCCGTCGGGAAGCGCTGGGAGGGAAAGACGGCCTTCGCTGTCAGTCAGTGCTGCATAAGGCGCATCGCTGACCACGATGAACGCCTGCATTTGGTCGTGAATGTTGCAACCCAGCACCACAACGCCGGCTTGGTCAAAGTGAACGGGCGGCGGTGTTTCGCTGAGAAACAACTCGAGCTCGAAGGTTTTCGCAGGTGAAAAAGAGAAAACGTGGTGCCGCGTGGTATCTTCGTTCGGAAACGCCACATAGCTGCCGGTAGGGATCGTTGTGACTCGGGGGTTAAAGGAGGCATTACGCTGAACGATATTTTTCGTCTGAATGTCGCTAGGCGCGGCAGGCTGGTAATAGACCTCCACTACGGCATTTTCCAAGGGGATGCCATCGGTGTCGGTGACGCTTACATTCGCGGCCTGTGCAGCAAAGCTCGTCATGGTCGTCAAGCAACCAAGCGTCCATAGAGTGAGGGTAAAACGCACACCTTGACGCAATGTAAGCATGGGGAGTTACCTAAGTAAGTACGAGATGGCCAATCATGTAATGATTATGTGGCAAAGTCATGTTGATGCACTAACGATCTACTCACAGAAAGTAAAAAGCATCAGCATCCGACTCTATATCGGCACCTGCAAGCTCGGCTTGAGGATGCCTAGCGCCAGTGGTTTTGCCACGCATCGAACACCCGTTCCGGGTACCACGTTTTACCTAGACTGCCATTGTAGCGAGCGAGTGCGCGGGTAAAGTCGCCCCGTTCGATGGCTAGATAGTGGGCGAGAATCGTGCAGCCATAGCGCAGATTGCGGTTGGGATCGGTGAGATCGTCCATGGGTAGGCCAAGCTCTTCTACCCAAAATGGCATGATTTGCATCAAGCCGACGGCACCCGCAGAAGACACTGCCTCGGCGTTAAAGGCGCTTTCTACCTGGATGAGTGCCAATACGAGATCGGGCGGTAGCCCGGCGAGCCGAGCTTCTTGGTAGAGGCGCGTCAGTAGAGCGTGGCGCCGCTCAGGCGAGGCGACAAATCTGGCAAGCGGCGCATCCTTGCGGCTGCGCCACTGCTGTAACTGCCACTGACCATAGGGCGTTCGTAGATCGGCGGCTTCCAGCGTAGCTCGCAGTGGTGGCTCCGCCACGCTGGGCGAAGCGATGGCGGTCATCATTAGGATGACCGCCATCGTCCTTATCACATGTCGCTGCCGCCAACGCCCCCGAAAAGAGCTCAGTGACATACGTGCTGATTACTTAGCGCTAATAAGGCCCGCTTGTTCACGCAGGAAGTCCACGATGTTGTCGGCAGGGATCATGGTGGCCTCGCTGTCGCGACGTCCTTTGTACTCCAACTCGCCGTTGTCCAGGCCGCGGTCGCCGATCACCACGCGGTGCGGCACACCCATGAGCTCTAAATCGGCAAACTTCACACCAGGACGCGTATCCCGGTCATCTAGCAGAACGTCCAAACCTGCTTCGGTCAGCGTTTGGTAGAGGCGCTCGGACTCTTCGCGCACACGCTGTGATTTATGTGCATTCATGGGCACCAGCGCGACGTGGAAGGGGGCGATGGCATTGGGCCAAATAATGCCGGCATCGTCGTGGTTCTGTTCGATCGCCGCCGCGACCACGCGCGTTACGCCAATGCCATAGCAACCCATCCATGGATGGCTGGTTTTGCCATTGTCGCCCAGCACGCTGGCATTCATCGCTTCAGAGTACTTCTTGCCAAGCTGGAACACGTGGCCGACTTCGATGCCGCGCTTGATCGAGAGCGTGCCTTGGCCGTCAGGTGACGGGTCGCCTTCTACCACGTTACGAAGGTCGGCGACCTGTGGCAGAGCTGCATCGCGTTCCCAGTTGATGCCAAAGTAGTGTTTTCCGTCGATATTGGCACCTGCGCCGAAATCGCTCATCAGGGCCACGCTTCGGTCGATGATGATCGGCATTTCCAGGCCGACCGGGCCTAGCGAGCCGGGACCTGCACCCACTGCCGCGCGGATTTCTTCCTCGTTGGCCATGGTCAGCGGGGCTTTTACCTGGGGCAGGTTCTCGGCTTTGACTTCGTTGAGTTCGTGATCTCCGCGCACCAGCAGGGCAATCAGGCCGCCTTCTGCTGCATGTACCATCAAGGTTTTAATGGTCTTTTCAATAGGCAGCTTGAACTGCTCCACCAGCGTGGCAATGGTTTTGGCATTGGGGGTATCGACCAAGCGCATCTCCTCGCTGGGAGCGGCGCGCTCGACGTTGCTGCCGAGTGGTGCGGGCAGCGCTTCGGCTTTTTCGATGTTGGCAGCGTAATCGGAGGCATCCGAGAAGACGATATCGTCTTCGCCGGAATCGGCCAGCACATGAAATTCGTGAGAGCCTGTGCCGCCAATGGAGCCGTTATCGGCAATCACCGGGCGGAAGTCGAGACCAAGGCGAGTAAAAATGCGCGTATAGGCGTCGTACATACCCTGGTAGGTCTCTTTGAGAGATTCCTCGTCCAGGTGGAAGGAGTAGGCATCCTTCATGATGAATTCACGCGAGCGCATCACGCCGAAACGCGGACGAATCTCATCACGGAATTTGGTTTGAATCTGGTAGAAGTTCACCGGCAACTGCTTGTAGCTGGCGATCTCTTTGCGCACGAGATCGGTGATGACTTCTTCATGAGTGGGGCCTACGCAGTAATCGCGCTCGTGGCGATCTTTCAAACGCAGCAATTCCGGGCCGTACTGCTCCCAGCGGCCAGACTCCTGCCATAGATCGGCGGGCTGAACGGCAGGCATCAATACTTCTTGGGCACCGGCCCGGTTCATCTCTTCACGCACGATAGCTTCCACTTTGCGCAGAGTGCGTAGCCCCAGGGGCAGCCAAGTGTACAGGCCCGAGGTGAGACGGCGGATCATCCCGGCGCGCAGCATTAACTGGTGGCTGATGACTTCAGCATCGGCCGGGGTTTCTTTTAATGTCGCAATCAATAATTGGCTGGCGCGCATGGGTGTGAGCATTCCTTGGTTAACAGCGGTGACGCTGAATGTTGTATCGAACGTAGCGCTTAATCGAGCGTTGAATCGCGCATTGTACGGCGAAGCGGGTAAGGCGGCAAAATCCTAATCGGCTCGGTGAGCGTGCGCGGTAGCGGAAGTGTGCTAGAATCGAGCGGCATTTGAGTCGATAGTCGTTGATTTGATCATAACAAGCAGCCATGCGTCGGCTATCGGGACGTTTAGTTTTCGAGGGAACCTCCATGCAGCAAGCAGTTCGCCGTTGTTTAACGGGGGCCGTTATAGGCGTCTCCATTGTGGCATTGAGCGGTTGCGGAACCATGTTTTACCCTGAGCGTAAAGGGCAAATGAGCGGCGATGTCGATCCAGTCGTGGCGATTGCCAACGGTGTGGGTTTGCTGTTTTTCATTGTGCCTGGAGTAATTGCTTACGCCGTCGATTTTTCGAATGGCACCATCTATCTCCCTAGCGCGAGTAGCGCATCGGTAGATGTGCATCATTTAAACGACGCGATGGACATGGCCTCTTTGGAGAAGCTGCTGTCAGAGAAAGCCGGTCAGCCCGTGAGCTTGGAGAACGAGCTGCTGGTGATCGAGGAGATGGACAGTTTGGATGAGGCTCTGGCCATGGTGAGGATGTCCGGCGTGTTGGATGAGGAGCGGCTGGCCACGATGTGAATGGTCGGCGTCTTTATCCCAACGCCCCTCTTAAACGCCCCTGTCAGGTTAACCTGACATGGGCGTTTATCTATTGCTGCACAGCTTTTACGATGTTGCTTTCGCTGAGGTTATTTTCAATACCGTCAAGCCGACTACCAACCCCCAAAAGGCTCCCCCGATCCCCAGCAGCGTAATGCCCGAACCGGTCAGCAAAAAGGTCACGATGGCTGCGTCGCGCTGCTCGCTCTTTTCAAACGCACTTGCCAACCCTGCGCTCAGCGTGCCAAGCAGGGCAATACCCGCCAGCGCTAGGACAAGAATACTCGGTAATGCATTGAAGATGCCGGTGACCGTGGCGCCAAATATACCCATCGCCATATAGAAAACACCTGCGGCAACGCCAGCGGTATAGCGTTTTTTAGGGTTTGGGTGCGCATCTGGCCCCAGGCAAACCGCAGCGCTAATGGCGGCCATGTTCAACGCATAGCCGCCCAACGGGGCGAGCAGCAGCGAAGCGCCGCCTGTCCATGTCATCAGCGGCGAGCTATTGGGCTGGTAGCCTGCTGCCCGTAAAACCGCAACACCCGGTAAATTTTGAGTCGCCATAGTTATCACGAACAGCGGAATACCGATACTCAGCATCGTCATTGGGTTAAACACTGGGGCAGTAAAGACCGGGAGCGTGGGTGTTAGCGGAATATCCTGGGCACTGATTTGGCCTTGCAGCAGGGCTACCACGACGCCGGTGAGCAGCACCCCCGGCACCGCGAGCGTTGGCCATAAACGCCTGCCTACCACCCAAGCCGTCAACATCACAAGCGGTAGCAGCCACTGGCGTTCCATGACGTTAAAAAGTTCTAGCCCAAAGCGCAGCAGAATACCGGCCAGCATGGCGGCGGCAATGGCGCTGGGGATATGGCGCATCAAGCGCTCGAAAAGCCCCGTCACGCCACACAGCGTGATCAGTAACGCTGAAAAAAGAAACGCCCCGATAGCCTCTTCGATCGGAATGCCAGGTAGGCTCGTGGCGAGAAACGCCGCGCCTGGCGTCGACCAGGCCGTCAACAGCGGCATTCGGTAGCGCAGCGACAGGCCCAGTGAGGTCACACCCATGCCAATGCCCAGCGCCCAAAGCCACGAGCTAATTTGCGCCGTGCTGGCGCCGGCGGCCGCTGCGGCTTGAAAGATGATCGCCGCCGAGCTGGTGTAACCAATCAATACGGCAACGAAGCCCGCAATGACGGTTGATAGACTAGTATCGCGCCATAGGCTAGGCGCAGGTTCGGCGTGAGTAGTGGAGGGCGCTTCCATGGGTGGCCTCGTGCAAGCTGGGGTGGCACTATGTGCGTCATAACGTACAAGCGCCACGTTACCACTGTGCGCTATAGCGCACAACTGGGGTTGAGACAGGGTTTGAATAGGGTTTGAAACAGGACCTGAAACAGGAGAGAGGAATGGCAATCGAACCGCAAACCATTGCTGCACATATTGCGGGGACAGTGCGTCAGTTGCGCAAAGAGCGCGGCTGGAGCCTTGACCGGGCGGCCGGTGAAACGGGGGTGAGTAAAGCCATGTTGGGGCAGATAGAGCGCGGTGAGTCTAGCCCTACTGTTTCGACGCTCTGGAAGATTGCCAGCGGCTTTCGGGTATCTTTCTCGACACTGTTCGATAATGACAAACCCGCGTTAGGTGAGCTACACCGAGACGGTCGAGAGTCCGTCTGGGGTGATGACAGCGCCGGTATGCAGGCGCGCTTGCTGTTTCCCTACGACCCTCTGCTGGGGTTCGAGATGTTCATGATCGAACTTGCCCCTGGAGCGATCAGCGAATCATCGGCCCATGCCAGCGGCGTGGTGGAACACATCGTGATAGTGGAAGGGGAGATGGAGCTGCGCATTGATGAGCGCTGGCAAACGCTGCGGGCTGGCGAGGGGCTGCGTTTTTTTGCTGACCGGCCCCACGCCATGCGCAATAACACGGAGAGCCGATTACGCTTTCACGATGTGATTCATTATTTGCCCGGCGCGGCGTCGGGCATTTGATCGCGCAGCCAGTTGAGTTCCTCGGCCCAGATCTCGGGCTCGATGGTCTCCAGAATCATCGGGATACCTTGGATGCGCTGGTCTTGCATGATAGCGCTAAAAGCGTCCAGTCCGATATTGCCCTTACCTAGGCTGTGATGTCGGTCGACGCGGCTGGCAAAAGCGCTTTTGGCGTCGTTCAGGTGCATGCCGCGCAAGTACTGGAAACCCACGACCTTGCCAAGCTCATCCAGAGTGGCCTGTGTTGCGTCGCGGGTGCGGAGATCGTACCCAGCAGCGAAGGCGTGGCAGGTATCGATGCATACGCCTACCCGTGCTTTATCATCGACTTGCTCAATAATCTCGGCCAGGTGCTCGAAGCGCCAGCCGAGGTTGGTGCCTTGACCTGCGGTATTTTCGATCACCGCGGTCACGTCCTGGGTATCCGCCAGCGCTTCATTGATCGAGTCGGCAATACGTGACAGACACTCGGTATCGCTGATTTTGTTCAGGTGGCTGCCGGGGTGAAAGTTGAGCAGCGTCAACCCTAGCTGCTCGCAGCGCTGCATCTCGTCTAGAAACGCGGCACGGGATTTTCTAAGCCCCTCTGACTCTGGATGGCCCAGATTAATCAGATAGCTGTCGTGGGGCAGAATTTGCTCTGGGCCAAAGCCGTGGTCTTGACAAGCCTCCTTGAAGGCGGCAATGGCCTCGTCCGTCAGCGGTTTCCCCTTCCACTGACGCTGATTCTTGGTGAACAGCGCAAACGCCGTTGCACCGATCTCGACCGCGCGCAGCACGGCCTGATCCGCGCCGCCCGCTGCACTCACATGAGCACCCAGATAGTTCATCATTTCCCTTAAGTGGCAGGTTGAGCAGACTGACCCGCACGTTGGCGATTATCTAAATATCGCTTAAAGGCGGCGGGCTCATCGGTAATGGCACTGGTCACGCCCCACGACCAGCGGCTGGCAAAAGCGCTGGGGTCGTTAGCGGTGTAGCAGAGTATCTGGTAGCCATCGCGGCACATGGCAGCGGCTTGCATCTGCTTGAGCCTTGGCCAGTGGGGGTGAATACTAAACGCCTGTACCGCCTCACACTGCTCACGCCAGTGCTTGGGCACACTACCAAACAGGGCGCCTAGTGCCAGTGCTTCTTTAGGGGCATGGTGTCGGCAATGGACAAGGGCGGTCGAGTCAAACGACGAGATCACCAACCGCTCGGGAGGTAGAGCCTCTAAAACGACGGGCAGTACCTCATCCACCAGGCGGATGGGGTCACGGCCTTTATTGACCTTGATCTCTAGGTTAACGCCCATCTCCAGCTCGTTCAGCAGGGAGAGCATGGCCTCCAGGCTGGCCATTTTTTCTCCGGCAAAGCGATCACCAAACCAGCGGCCTACATCGAGCTGTTGGGCCTGCTGCCACGTGAGGTTGGCAAGCTCTCCTCGACCATCCGAGCAGCGGCTCACATCGCTGTCGTGCCAGATGACGGGTGTATCGTCTTTCAATAGCTGCACATCCAGCTCTACCCAGGTGGCACCGGCTTGTTGGGCCGCACGGACGGCGGTTAGGGTGTTTTCAGGCGCTGCCGCTGAGTAGCCTCGATGGGCAATAAGCGTAGGAACAGAAATAGCAGGATGCGTCATGTCCAGTCCGTGGGTAGTGGCTGATAAACGGAGTGATCACCATTGTTGGCACAGTCTAGCACGCAGCCATGACAGCCGTGTGTCGGTTTAGCGGGCTAATCACTTGATTTAATGTGCCCAACGCGGTTGGATAGCGTCCAGGGTATGTCCAATAATCAATAACAGGAGTCTCATGAATGTCTAAGCGTATCCAGTTTTCCAAGACCGGTGGTGCCGAGGTGTTGGAGTGGGTGGAGGTCGAACCGGCTGCCCCCGCCGCCGGTGAAGTGCGTATCGCTAATAAAGCGGTGGGGCTCAACTTTATCGATATCTATTTCCGCACGGGGCTATATCCCGCGCCTGCCATGCCGTCTGGGCTGGGAACGGAGGGCGCTGGCACGGTGGATGCCGTCGGCGAAGGTGTGACGCATCTCAAAGTCGGCGACCGTGTGGCGTATGCCCAAGGCCCGCTGGGTGCTTATGCGGAATTGCACACGCTGCCTGCCGCTAAAGTCGTCAAATTGCCTGACTTTATCGATTTCGACACTGCCGCTGCCAGCATGCTCAAAGGCCTAACGGTGCAGTACCTGCTGCGCCAAACCTATGCACTCAAGGGCGGTGAGACCATTTTGTTCCACGCGGCGGCTGGTGGCGTTGGCTCCATTGCTTGCCAGTGGGCCAAAGCGCTCGGCGTCAAGCTGATTGGCACGGTCAGCTCCCAAGAAAAAGCCGATCTTGCCATGGCCAACGGCGCTTGGGCGACGATCGACTACACCAAGGAAAATGTGGTGGAGCGCGTACGCGAACTCACCCAGGGTGAGATGTGCGACGTGGTTTATGACTCCGTCGGTAAAGATACCTGGGAAATGTCGCTGGACTGCTTGAAGCCCCGCTCGTTGATGGTGAGCTTTGGCAACGCTTCTGGCCCCGTCGATGGCGTGAACATCGGTATTCTGAACCAGAAGGGCGCGCTTTTCGTCACGCGCCCGAGCCTGAACGGCTACGCTGACACGCGTGAGCGCCTGGAAATGATGTGCGACGAATTCTTCGGCATGATCGAAAGCGGAAAAATCCACATCGACGTGGCTAACCGCTACCCGCTACAAGAGGCTGGCAAGGCACAGGATGCGCTGCAAAGCCGTAAAACGACGGGTTCTACGATTCTGTTGCCGTGATACCTACTCGATATCGACACTTACTCGATATCGATATAAGCACCCAACTGACGCATTCGGCTCTCAAAACGGGTCACGTTGTCGACCAGCTGGTCAGGGCCGAATGCCACGCACTCCGCTAGAATCGCTTCGCTGAGCGTAATCGCCGCCAGTATCGACGGGAAAAAGTGTGGCGTGGCGTTGGCGACGGTAAACGTCATGCAGGCACCCGGCACGAGTGGCGATCGCAGCGTATCGGTAATCACGATGGCTTGAACGCCGTTGGCGCGGGTAATTTCCAGCGCCTTCATCGTCTCGGCGCAGTAGGGCTCAAAGCCAAACGCCACCACCACATCCTGCTCATTGAACGGAGCCAATTCGGTGAGCAAGCCTCCCTCCTGGCCGCGAATGAGCGTCACTTCCGGCATCGCAATGCGCCCCACGTAGGCAAAGTGGTACGCGCAGGCGAAGGTGTCTCGAAACCCGACCACGGCGACTCGCCGTGCGGCCAAGATTCGCTCGGCGGCCTCTTTGACGCGCGTTTGGTTATCCGCCGTAAACAGCCTGCCAATATTATCGAAGGCAGCGTCGCCTACCTCCGCAAACAGCGCCGCTTCTGGTTTTCGGTGCTGCTGCTTCAACTGGCTGGCGCGGCCGGATAGCTCCACCGGCGCTGCTTGCACTGCCGATTGAAACACTTCCCGAAATGGCTCGTAGCTCTCGTACCCAAGCCGCTTGGCTAACCTGACCAGGGTGGAGGGAGTGACGGATGCCGCCTGAGCCGTTTTGCGGATCGACTGAAACGCCATCTCTGCAGGGTGTTCCAGCACATAGCTGGCGGCACGCTTGAGCTGTGGGCTAAGCGCTGCGTAGCTCTCGGCTAGCTGCAGGTGAATGCTGTCCAGGCTGATGGCGTGAGTGGCGTTGTCTGGCATGACACCCTCTTTCATGGAAAATAAAACATTTGTACCAATTATAAATGTTTTTGCTACAGATGTATTGACGCCGTCCCAGCGACTACTTTATCGTTCAAAAAAACACATTCGTTTCTTTTTATTTTAAATAAAGAAACAAACGTTTCGTTAGGTTTTGACGACTGTTCCGAGGAGGTTAGAAAAAGCACCATGCCTGCTGACGCTACTGCGCTGCCCAATTATGAAACGCTGCTGGTGAGTTTAAATGCCCGCGTAATGACCGTACGACTGAATCGCCCGCAGCGCCTCAACGCCGTTGTTGAGGCGCTCTATCAAGAGTTGCTGGATGTGCTGCGAATAGCACAGCAGTCGCCTCAGGTTAGGGCGCTGGTGCTGACCGGTGAAGGCCGGGCGTTTTGTGTGGGGGCCGATATGAAAGCCCACGGCAGTGCCGCGCGCACGCTGTTTCAGCGTCGGGGCTATTTGCAGCTGGGTAACGACGTATGCGAGGCCATCACCCAGCTCGGTAAGCCGGTGGTGGCGGCAGTGAACGGTTATGCGCTGGGGGCAGGCGCGGAAATGGCCGTCGCCTGCGATTTTGTCGTCATGGCCGATGACGCGCAGATAGGCTTTCCAGAAACCAGTATCGGGACGTGCGTAGGTGGCGGCGTTTCCAAACTGCTTCCCCAACTGGTGGGGCTCACCCAGGCCCGCCGCCTGCTCTACTTAGGTGACAAACTTTATGGGCCTGAAGCCGCCGAGATGGGGCTAGCGCTGGCGAGCTATCCGCAAACGCAGCTGATGGCCGAAGCCCAGCTGCTTGCTGAACGGCTGGCCAAGCAGGCGCCTGTGTCCATGGCGATGTTAAAGCCGCTGGTCAACCGCAGTACCCATACAAGCATGGAGAGCCAGCTTCAACAGGAGTTGGACGCGGTGTTTACCTGTTCCACGACCGATGATTGGCAAGAGGGGGTCGATGCCTTTGCCGAGCGGCGAGCGCCAAATTTCCAGGGCCAATGATCTCGGCCCTTTTGAATTAGCTTGGTATCACTCCGTCACGCACTTCTTTGTCAAACAGGTCACGCAATGAATACTCTCGAAGGCCATCTTCCACTGCGCAGCCCGCTGCATGATATCTTAGCGCCCTCTGGCATTGCCGTAGTAGGCGCTTCTGCAGACCCCGCCAAACGGGGCTACAAAGCCATGGTTGGGCTGATTAATGGCGGCTACCGGGGACATATTTACCCCATCAATCCCAAAGCCGATTACATTTTAGGCGTGCAGGCGTGGCCTTCACTCACCGAGATGCCGGGCCGCCCTGAGCTTGCGCTGCTATGCACGCCTGCGGCCAGCGTGCCTGCGCTGATTGCCGAGTGTGGCCGCCGGAGGGTGAAAGGGGCGGTCATTCTGGCCAGCGGGTTTGGCGAAACCGGCGAAGAGGGGGCAGCGCTGGAGGCACAGATGATGGATATCGCCCGTGCCCACGGCGTGCGTATCATCGGCCCAAACACTTCTGGCATGTTTAACCTGCACCACCAAATTAACTTGCTGGCGCTGGATAACGTCAAGCCGGGTGATATCGGCATTGTGTCTCAGTCCGGCAATATGCTGCTCTCTCTTGCGCTGGAAGCCCAGCATAACGGGCAAGTGGGGTTCAGCACCTACGTTGGTCCTGGCAACCAGAGCGATATCGGCTTTAACGATTACCTGCGCTATTTAGGGGAGGACGAGCACACTCGCGTGGCTACGCTCTACGTGGAGGGCTTCCGTGATGGGCAGCAGTTTCTGAAAGTGGCCCGTGACGTGACCGCCATGAAGCCGGTGGTGGTGTATAAATCCGGTGCCACCGAGCAGGGCCAAAAAGCCGCCAGCTCCCATACCGGTGCGTTGGCCGGTAGCTACCAAATGACCGTCGATTTGTTGCGCCAGGCAGGCGTTAGCGTGGTGCAGTACTCCGATGAAATCCTGCCCGTGGCGGAAGGATTGGGGCGGCTCCAAAAAGCCCCCGGTAAGCGCGTGGCGGTGATTTCTGACGGCGGTGGCCAAGCCACCATTGCCGCCGACCGGTTATCGGAAGCGGGACTGGCACTGGCCGAGCTTTCTGACGCTACTCGCTCTGCACTGCGCGAGGTGTTACTGCCTCAGGCATCTACCCTTAACCCGGTGGACGTGGCAGGCTCCTCGGATGCTAACCCTTCGCTGCTTGCACGCTGCATCGAGCTGGTGATGGCGGATGAAGGCGTCGATAGCGTCTTTCTGGTGGGCATGTTCGGCGGGTACAGCCTGCGTTTTGCAGAATCACTGATGGGCGACGAGATGCGCGGCGCAGAGCGCATGGTAGAGCTTGCTCAAGCCTCTGAGAAACCCCTGGTGATTTACAGCCTTTATGCGCCGATCAAACCGCCTGCGTTGCGCCGTCTACACGAAGCCGGTTTGCCGGTGTATTCCTCGATTGAGCATGCGGTGCGCGTGCTTGCTGCCCTAGGTGAGCGAGGAGAGTACCTCGCCAGCCAACAGGCACAAGAGACGATAGCGCCCGCCGCGCCATCGGAAACAGGCAAGACCATGCTAAAAGCGGCCAAGGCGGAAGGGCGCGATTTATTGGAGTTTGAAGCAAAGGCTCTGCTGGCGGAGCACGGCATTACCGTACCTACCGAGTGGCTGGTACGCCAGGAGGAAGAGCTGGCCAAGATCGCCGAGCAAACCGCAAAAGTGCCGCTGGCGATGAAGGTGGTTTCAAAAGACATTCTGCATAAATCCGACGCGGACGGGGTCAAGCTCAACTTAGTGGGTGACGCCGCACTGCGCGATGCCTTTCAGGCCATTCACTCAAACGCCCAGGCTTACGACCCGAACGCCCAGATAGAGGGCGTGCTGGTCACGCCCATGGCTGAGAAAGGCGTCGAGGTGATTATCGGCATGCTGCGCGACCCGATGTTTGGCCCGGTGCTGATGTTTGGCTTAGGCGGCATTTTCGTGGAGGTGCTAGAGGACGTTGCTTTCCGCTCGCTGCCGCTGACCCTGCGCGACGCACGCTCCATGGTCGATCAAATTAAAGCGCAGAAAGTGCTGGCAGGGGTGCGGGGGGCTGCAGGGGTCGATAGGGAAGCGCTAGTGTCGCTGCTGATGCAGGTGTCTCAGCTCGTAGAGGCTTACCCAGATATTCGCGAACTAGACTTGAACCCGGTGATTGCCTATCCAAAAGGCCACTGTGCCGCTAACTATGCCATCGTCGATGCCCGAATCATTGTGGAGCGCCAACCATGAGCCAACCATTACCCGAATTAACCGATGCCACTCTCACTCTAGATAATCGCGTGGCGACACTTACCCTTGATCGCCACGACGTGCGCAATGCCTTAACGGGCACCGCACTCGTTGACGACATCGTCGCCACCGCCGCCTGGGTGAATGGCTGCCAGGAAGTATCGGTGCTGTTGATTACCGGAGCGGGCAGTGCGTTTTGTGCCGGTGGAAACGTAAAAGACATGGCCGAGCGCGGCGGCGATTTTGCGGGGGATGTGGCGGAAGTCGCCGAGCGCTACCGCACGGGCATTCAGCGGATGCCGCTGGCACTCCATAAGGTCGAAGTGCCCATCATTGCCGCCGTCAATGGTGCGGCCATCGGTGCCGGATTCGATTTGGCCAATATGGCGGATATGCGTATTGCCTCTCGCAAGGCGAGCTTTGGGGAGACCTTTCTCAATCTGGGGATCATTCCCGGTGATGGCGGGGCATGGTTCATGCAGCGGCAGATTGGTTATCAGCGCGCCTTCGAACTGACGCTCTCTGGCCGAGTGATCAGTGCCGAGGAGGCGTTTGCTTACGGCATAGTGCTGGAGGTGGTCGAGCCCGAACAGCTTATGGAAACCGCGATGGCCCATGCCCAACGCATTGCGGCTCAGCCGCCCAAGGCGACACGTCTGACTAAACGGCTAATGAAAATGGCGCCGGATATGGAGCTGAAAGCCTTTCTGGATGTCTGTGCCGTTTTTCAAGGCATGTGTCATAACGAGCCGGAGCATCTTCGAGCCGTGGAGCGGCTGATGGCACGTATGAAACGCTAACCCGTGTCTTACCACTGGCAGTTCGTGGCGATATTGATTTGCCAGAGCTTGTACGTTCGTATAGTCATCGTCTAATGTGTCGCTCAGTACGCTGCACTTTCCTCGTCGGGAGAGCGGTGGGTATCACATAGGGAGATGGCGCTCTGATGACTCTGGAAAGTTTAGGACTGACCCCCAGTACGCTGGTGTTTATCGTGTTGGGACTCACGCTGGCAGCCTTCATCTGGGGGCGATTTCGTTACGATTTAGTGGCCCTGGCGGCGTTGCTAGGCTCGGTGATGCTGGGCCTTGTCCCTGCCGATGAAGCGTTTTCCGGTTTTGGCCATCCAGCGGTGATTACCGTGGCGGCCGTGTTGGTGTTAAGCCGTGGTTTCGAGCGCTCTGGCGTGGTGGATGTCATTGCCAATCAGGTACTCAAAGTGGGTGAGCGCTTGATGCTACAGCTACTCGTGTTGGTGGGCACCGTGGTGGTGCTTTCTGGCGTGATGAATAACGTCGGCGCACTGGCGCTGCTGTTACCGGTGGCGATGCGTCTTGCCCGTGAACACAATACGTCTCCCTCATTGCTGTTGATGCCGCTGGCATTTGGCTCTCTGTTGGGTGGTCTGACCACGCTGATTGGCACGCCACCCAATATCATTATTTCCGCCTACCGAGGCAATATCACTGGCGACAATTTTGGGATGTTCAGTTTCTCGCCCGTGGGAGTCGCGGTGGCACTGGTGGGGTTGATGTTTATCGTGATCGTGGGCTGGCGATTGACGCCCAAGCGCAATAGCCAAGCCGCTACGGACGATATGTTCGATACCGCCAACTACTTGGTCGAGCTGAAAGTGACCGAGGATTCCAAAGCCAACGGGCTTACCCTGCAGCAGCTGCGCGACGAACTGGAGGAAACCATTCCCGTCTTGGCGGTGGTACGTGAAGACAACCGTCGAGCAGGCTATCAGTTTCATGGCGTGCTTCGCGAGGGCGATATTCTGCTGTTGGAAGCGGGTCCCGACGAGCTGAAACTACTGGAAGATAAAGTGGGCTTGAGCGCGATTGCCGAGCCGGAAGAGCCTGAGGAGGGGCAGTCAAAGGGCGATGATGAAGGCAAAGACGATGAACGTCAGCCGGTCGATACCGAAGGGTTGCAGCTCATCGAAGCCGTCGTGCGCAACGATTCGATGATGATCAATCGCAGCGTGCGCCAGTTACGTCTCAACCATCAGTTTGGCCTGCACCTCGTGGCCGTAGCCCGTGACGGTGGCCGCTTGAAACAGCGCCTGCGCGACATTCGTTTTCAAACCGGCGACGTGCTGCTATTGCAGGGCAGCGAAAACGAAATCGCCGATAGTTTATCGACGCTGGGTTGTTTGCCGCTGGCCAACCGCGAGCTTCACCTGGGACAGCCGCGCAAATTGGCCGTTTCAGTGGGGATTTTCGCCCTGGCAATCGTAGCCATGCTGCTCGATTTGCTGCCTGCTGCCGTCGCCATGAGCAGCGCCGCACTGGTGTCTCTATTGATCGGCGTGCTGCCCTTGCGTGATGGCTACCAGGCCATCGACGGGCCGGTGATCGTGTTGCTGGCCGCCATGCTGCCGGTGGGTGAAGCGCTGGAGACCAGCGGCGGTGCAGATATCATCGCCGAGGCGCTGCTACGGTTTGGCGTGGAGTGGCCGATCGTCGTGTCCTTGGTGGGGCTATTTTTGCTCTCCATGCTGCTCTCCAACGTGGTCAACAACGCCGCGGCGGCGCTGCTCATGGCGCCCATTGCGGCGAGTCTTGCCAACGGCTTCGACGCCTCGCTCGATCCGTTTTTAATGGTGGTGGCCGTCAGCGCCTCCTGTGCGTTTTTAACGCCCATTGGGCACCAATCGAATACCTTGGTTCTCGGGCCAGGTGGTTACCGGTTTGGCGACTACTGGAAACTAGGGCTGCCACTCTCGCTGGTGGTCATGGCCACTGCCATCCCAGCCATATTGTGGGTATGGCCCCTGTAGAAGATCAATGGAGCACTGGGCTCCGGCCTGTTCGTGGTTCGCGCTATTAGATTCCGAAAATTTTGCTAATCTATTACGCACATAGACCAATAAATATCGAACAGGCCGGGCTTATGAATCAACAGTATCGCCAGGATGCCATCGTCGAACTGGTTCGCCAGCACGGCTACATGAGTATCGAACAGCTCACCGAACACTTCGCGGTCACGCCACAAACCATTCGTCGAGACTTGAACACTCTGGCCAACGAAGGTCGCGTGCGCCGCGTACATGGTGGTGTCGGGGTCGAGTCAAGTACGGTCAATACGGCTTACAGCACCCGCAAAACGTTGCACCTCGAAGAGAAAGAGCGCATTGCCCGCTGCTTGGCACAGCATATACCCCATCATGCCTCCCTGTTCATCAATATCGGGACCAGCAATGAAATGATCGCCCAAGCGCTACTGGAGCACCAAGGTTTGGAGATCATTACCAACAACCTCAATGTGGCGGCGATTCTGCAACACAAAGAGGACTTCACGGTGATCATCGCGGGCGGTCAAGTGCGCTCCCGTGATGGCGGGATCATCGGCGAAGCCACCATCGACTTCATCAATCAGTTCAAAGTGGATTACGGAATCATCGGGATCAGTGGCATCGACGAGGATGGCTCGCTTCTGGAGTTTGACTACCAAGAGGTACGCGTTGCCCAGGCGATCATTGCCAATTCGCGAAGGGTGTATTTAGCCGCAGACTACTCGAAATTCCACCGAAACCCAGTGGTGCGCCAAGGTAACATTTCCCAACTGGATGCGCTGTTTACCGATCGTAAGCCCCCCGAGGCGATTCAGCGACTGCTCAACCAGCACGATGTGGCGCTGCACATTGCTTAGCGCCTGTCACGACAGTGCTCAGGCTTTGGCTAAGGTGGCAGAGTTTCATACTTGAGCATTCCAGGCGCCTAGAGTAGCCTCTGATGATAATAAAACGAAACAAAACAGACAAAATCGAAAGAACCTACAACAAAGTGAATGCGCTATGTCCTCCTTTATTCTCGCCATCGATCAAGGCACGACCAGCTCCCGCGCCATTCTTTTTGACCGCCAAGGCCAAATTGCGGCAGTTGCCCAACAAGAGTTTCCTCAACACTTCCCACAAGATGGGTGGATCGAACACGACCCGGAAGATATCTGGGAATCGGTGATCGCGACCTGCCGGGAAGTGCTCAGCAAAGCCCAGATAACCCCCGAGCAAGTGGATGGGGTCGGCATTACCAACCAGCGTGAGACCACGGTGGTGTGGGATCGCGACACAGGCAAGCCGCTGTACAACGCCATCGTTTGGCAAGATCGTCGCACCTCCGAGCGCTGTCAGGCGCTACGCGACGAGGGGCATACTGAGTTAGTACAGTCGAAAACTGGCCTATTGATCGACCCTTACTTTTCTGCCACCAAACTGGCCTGGATTCTCGATTGCGTCGAGGGCGCCCGCGAGCGTGCTGCCCGGGGCGAGCTGGCGTTCGGCACCGTCGATAGCTATTTGATGTGGCGTTTGACCGATGGTAAACGTCACGTGACCGATGCCACCAATGCCTCGCGCACGGCGCTGTTCAACATTCATGACCAAACCTGGGACGAAGAACTGCTGGCGCTATTTGATGTACCCGCCAATATGCTCCCCGAGGTGAACGATTCCAGCGATGATTTTGGCACGGTCGAGGCCCACTGGCTGGGCGCGCCGCTGCCGATTGCAGGTGTCGCGGGTGATCAGCAGGCGGCGCTGGTCGGGCAGGCGTGTTTCAAACCTGGTATGGGTAAAAGCACCTACGGCACCGGCTGTTTCATGATCGTGAATACCGGGGAAACGGCCTCGGTATCGCGTAATCGCCTGCTGACCACCATTGGCTACCGTATCAACGGCAAACCTACTTACGCCATGGAGGGGAGTATTTTCGTAGCAGGCGCCACGGTGCAGTGGCTGCGAGATGGTCTGAATCTGTTTGCGGATGCATCGGAAACCGAAGCACTGGCCCAGAAAACCCGCAGAGGGCACAGCGTTTACTTGGTGCCTGCGTTTACCGGCCTGGGCGCCCCGCACTGGGACCCTAAGGCCCGTGGCGCTATTTTTGGCCTGACGCGTGACACTGGCATCGCCGAAATCGTCGCGGCGGGGCTTCAGGCGGTGTGTTACCAAACCCGCGACCTGCAGCACTGCATGAACGATGATATGGAAGCGTCACCGGGTAACCTCCGTGTGGATGGCGGTATGGTGAAAAACAGCTGGGTCATGCAGTTTTTGGCCGATATGCTCAATGTCCAAGTTGACCGTCCGACCATTTTGGAAACGACGGCCCTGGGGGCGGCTTACTTGGCAGGGTTACGTCTTGGCTGGTACGACACGTTAGAGGAGATCGAGCAGCTCTGGCGTTGCGAGCGCAGCTTTACGCCCTCCATGGAAGAGGCGACCCGTGAGAAGCTCTACCAGGGCTGGTTGGATGCGGTATCCCGGGTGCGCTCTACGTAAAGAACGTCGCCGCGAAGCGCCATAAAAGATGCCGTTGTCAAACAGCGGCGTTTTTTTATGGCGGTTTTTTAACGAAGCCATCGTCCTTGGTCGTATAGAGAAATCGTTATTTAGGAGTAAACTGCATCCGTTTTTAATGAGCAGGCGTTTTTCATCTTTTAAAGGCGCGTTAGTTCTTCTCCATTGATTTTTTCCTACCCTTTTAAAACAGTCGTTTAACTATCTTCTTGAAAGTCTACGTCATCGATAGCGCTTCTATGGGTGTTATGTAGTCAAACTACAACCCAGCCTGCTGCCAATGATGCATTGTGAGCATGGCAGCCGTGAACCATAGTGAAGTCATGGATCAGGGCGGTGTTTTGTTATCCCGATACGTCGCACTCATCCTTGCTACATACCGAGGCGCTGCCGTATTACCAGGGCGCTTAAGGCGAAGGTCTTGTAACGCTTGTGACCGTTTCGCAGTTACCGAACTGGGCACTTACCCGGCCCAGCATGAGTAGCAATGTCACCATTCGTCGTTAATTAAGATGGCTGCTCGATTATTCATTACGAAGTATCAAACAATAACGAGCAGCGGCTGACCATACCATGAGGGACTAACCATGAACTGCATCGAATTGAGCCAACAAGCCGACCGTATCGCTAGCTCTTTCAGCAAGCAAGATTTAGCCAAGCTAGTATTGGCGCTGAAGAGCAATCGTGAGTCGCTCCAACATGCCGTCGAAGTCATCGACACCATTGATAGTCGTTCGGGCTGTACGCTGGAAGAAGCATGGGATGAGGTATTAGCGGGCGATTCTCAACTTCTCGTCGAACACGAAGAGTGATGCCTTAACACACTGACTCACGATATTAATACCCCCTGCTATTGCGTTAGCAGGGGGATTTTTATGTGAGCAAGAGTGACGGTTTAGGATGATCGCTTCTGTTTAAGAGAGCGTTTCAACCGGCGGCCGAGATGTATCACGATTCTCTTTGAAGTAGGTGGTAAACCGTTCTTCTGCTTCTTCGCCAAAGAGGACCCGACAGGCCTCTTTGAGGCCTGGCGACTGGCGCAGCTGCTCATGGTGAACGACCAGCGACACCTTGGCGCGGCGGCGTAAGAAGTCTTCCAACTGCGTGATCATCTCATGGTCACGCGCGTGCTCGAGTTCGCAGCGGATGTACTCAGTGCCTTCGATCAAAATATCGGCTTCAGAAGGGTCTTGGCGAATTTTCTCAAGCATGGGAATCGCTTGTTCTGCATAACGTCGCCATAGTCTTGAGGAGAGCGGCTCTGAAGAGGTAGCCGCCGTCATGGCATCCAGGTTCATGCGCTTGGCTTGATCCATAAACTGCTGCTTCACCGGCTCGGGCGGCTCGCCATACCAGTGAAAGTTAGGATCGCTGAGCGCCACGCCAAGCGCTTTTACCTCTTCGGCAATTTCATCGCCCACGTTGAGGCAATCAGTGAGCTTGCCGCCAAAGATACTGATATGGGCACTCTCTGCATTGGTATCGATGACATGCTTGCGCGATAGCTGCAGGAAGTTGCGGTCGCTGCCCTGGTCGGCCTTGATGGCGAGAGGGCGTACCCCGCAGCGCGTCGATATGATGTCGGCTTGGGTGAGCGGTTTGTCGAGCGTCAGGCGCTTGTTGATGTTCTCCAAAACGAACGCGATATCGTCGGCGGTGACGTCGACCTCGGGATGCTCCATATGGGTGTCGGTGGTGCCGACACAGGTGCGGTTGCCCATCGGAATGACGAAAAATAAGCGTCCATCATCGGCAAAGAACGCCAGCACCCGCTTGGTGTCGGTTAACTGCGGCACAATCAAGTGAATGCCTTTCGAGTAGAGGTGCTGGTGGGACGTTTTTTGCCCCGTCAGGGCATTGTGCTGGTCGACCCAGGGGCCAGCGGCGTTGATCAATACTTTGGAACGAATATTGAAGGTGCTGCCATCCATTACGTTGCGGGCTTTGGTCACCCACACGTCGCCTTCACGCTCAGCGCCCAGCGATTCGACATAGTTGGCAGCGACGGCACCGTAATTGAGCGCATGGCGCACGAAGTTGAACACGAAGCGAGCGTCGTTATCATGCAGGTAAGCATCCGAGTACTCGAACCCGCCAACGGCACCTTCAATGTCGATAATCGGCTCTTCTTGCTTGATCTTTTTGGGCGAGAGTAGGCGCGGTAGCTTGGTAAAGCCGTTGCCCATGAGCCAGTAAAGCCAAGTGCCCGCCCACAAATAGCGCGGAGAGTGGCGGAAACCTTGTGTAATCGTGGTGAGGAAACGAATTTCTTGAACGGTAGACGGGTAGCTTTTGATTAAGTGGTTGCGGCTTTTGCAGAGCTTACGTACCAGCGCAAAGTCTTTGCTTTCCATGTATTTGATGCCGCCCCAAACCAGGTTCGAGGAGTGCATGCTGGTACTGCCAGCAAAGTCGCCACGGTCGATTAGGGCTACTTTAGCACCTTTGCCCGCAAGAGCAGCGGCGGTTGCTGCACCATTGATGCCGCCACCGATAATCAGTGCGTCAAAGTCATCAGTGTGCAATTTCTCGACATTACGGTTACGCAGTTTCATAGCGGTTCCAATTAATTAAGAAAAAGCCCCGTGTCGGTTGCGGTCTCAACGAGTGGAGAGGGCAACAATGCCCGCCGCTGATGACACCACGGAAAAGGGGCGGGCTGGCGCCCGCCCTATAGGTCTTAGCGGGTGCCGGCCGCCATCCATGCTTCCATCATTTCATCGTAAGGAACGGTGGTGCCTTGCGGCATCTCGTTATCCAGCTTCGCTTTGGGTGCGCCTTCCTGGTCAAGCCAGTACTGCGGGTCGCGTTCTTCGTTCAGCACCGGGGCATAGCTGTTGAAGACGTTGGCCCGTGCCAAGCGGTTCATGGTGTTGTCCATGTCGGCGGCGAGCTTGTCGAGGCCTTCTTGGGGCGTGACTTCACCACTCATCACCGGTGCCAGGTTCTGCCACCACAGCGGTGCCATGCGTGGGTAGTCCGGTACGTTGGTGCCGGTAGGGGTCCAGTTAGACTCGTTGGGGCTGCGGTAGAACTCCACCAGGCCGCCCAGTCGGGGTGCCATTTCGGTCATCTGCTCGGAGAAGATGTCCGACTCGCGAATTGGCGTTAGGCCCGCCATCAGTTTTTCCAGCGAGGTGGTTTTCGCCACGGTGAACTGGGCAAACAGCCAAGCGGCCGTGCGGCGATCTTCAGGCGTAGAATCGAAGAAGGTCCAGGCACCTACGTCCTGATAACCCACCTTCATGCCCTCTTCCCAATAGGGGCCAGTGGGAGAGGGTGCCATGCGCCACAGCGGGTTGCCTTCGTCGTCGGTGACGGCAACAGACGGGTCGGTCATGTCGGCGGTGAAGGCGGTGTACCAGAAGATCTGCTGAGCGATATGGCCCTGGGCGGGCACGGGGCCAGCTTCACCAAAGGTCATGCCCTGGGCTTCGGGCGGTGCGAAATCACGCAGCCAATCCACGGCTTTCTGCATGGCGAAGACGGAAGCAGGTGAGTTGGTCGCACCACCCCGGCTTACGCTTGCGCCGACCGGCTGGCTCTCTTCATTCACACGAATACCCCAGTCATCCACCGGATTGCCGGACGGTACGCCGGGGCTACCCATGCCTGCCATGGAGAGCCAGGAGTCGTGGAAGCGCCAACCCAAAGAGGGGTCGCGGCGGCCGTAGTCCATGTGCCCGTAGACCTTAGTACCGTCGATCTCACCGACATGCTCGGTAAAGAATTCGGCGATATCTTCATAAGCGGTCCAGTTGGTGGGCACGCCTAAATCGTAGCCGTAAATGTCACGGAACTGCTCTTGCAAGTCTTCACGCTGGAACCAGTCATAACGGAACCAGTACAGGTTGGCGAACTGCTGGGTAGGGAGCTGATAGAGGCTGCCATCGGGGCCGGTGCCATACTGCAAACCGATGAAGTCGTCCAGGTCCAGCGTCGGCAGGGTATAGTCTGCCCACTCGTTCTCCATGGCTTCGCTAAGGTTGATGGTGGTGCCGTAGCGAATATGCGTGCCGATGGAGTCGGTGTCGTTGACGAAGCCGTCGTAGATGCTGTTGCCCGACTGCATCTGGTTCTGCATGGTGTCGACCACGTCACCTTCGCCGATGATGTTATGGGTCAGGTTGATGCCGGTCAGCTCGCTAAACGCGGGAGCGAGCACTTCGCTTTCATACACGTGCGTGGTCAGGCCTTCGGCTACGGTCTGAATATCCATGCCCCGGAACGGCTCGGCCGCTTTGGCAAACCAGAGTAGTTCTTCGATCTGCTCCTCGCGGCTGAGCGTCGAATCTTGGAAGTGCTCGTCTACCAGGCGCTCCGCTATGGCCCGCGCGTCGTGGTCATCTGCCATGAGACTTCCCGATGCGAGCATTAGGCTAGCGGCGAGGGTAGTGAGTTTGAACTTGTTATTACGCATGTTGACCTCGTTTTGTTGTGCTCTTCCTTGATGACGTGAGCGTCCTTGATACCGCCGTACATCCGCTGAGAAAGCCGTTGGCCTAGCCCCAGCGCATCAACACCAGCAGCCATACCGCTGATAGTGCCAGCGCTATCCAAATGGATAGCGTTGTGAAGCCAATCACCCCCAGGTGAATAAACGCGGCGGAGAGCAGGCCGATGAACAGCCGGTCGCCGCGGGTGGTGCTAATGGGTAGAAACCCCTTGCGTTCGACGGTGGGGGATAAGATCTCCCACAGCGTCATCCCTGCTAGCATCGCTGCAATGGATGAAAAGAAAATGGCAGTCGGTGTCGTCCATACCATCCAAGACATAACGGTGCTCCTTAGGTGCGGCCCAGGGCAAAGCCCTTGGCGATATGGTTGCGAACGAAGTACACCACCAAAATGCCCGGCACGATGGTCAGCACCCCGGCGGCGGCCAGTGTGCCCCAATCGATACCCGACGCGGTGGAGGTCCGTGTCATGATCATGCCAATCGGTTGGGCATCGGTCGCTGTTAGCGTGCGAGCCAGCAGCAGCTCGACCCACGAGAACATGAACAGGAAGAAGAGCGTCACACCGATACCGGAACGGATCATAGGGATGAAGATCTTGATGAAGAAGCGTGGAAAGCTATACCCATCGATATAGGCCGTCTCATCGATCTCTTTCGGCACGCTGCTCATGAAACCTTCCAAAATCCAGATGGCCAACGGAATGTTGAACAGGCAGTGGGCCAACGCCACGGCAATGTGGGTATCGAACAAGCCTACCGAGTAGTAGAGCTGGAAATAGGGCAGCAGGAACACCGCAGGCGGTGCCATCAGGTTGGTGAGCAGCCAGAAGAACAGGTGCTTGTCGCCGATGAAGCGGTAACGGCTGAACGCATAGGCGGCAGGTAGCGCCACACAGATGGTGATCAGCATGTTGAGCGCTACATACAACATCGAGTTCACATAACCCATGTACCAGCTTGAGTTAGTGAAAATGCCGATGTAGTTATCGAACGTCAGGTTTTGGGGCCATAGCGTCATGGAGCCCAAAATCTCGCTGTTGGTTTGCAGCGACATGTTGATAAGCCAGTAAATTGGCAAGATCATCAGAAACAGATAGAGCCCCAAGAGAAACCGCGCGCGAAAGCGACTGCGAGCGTTGCGCTTGCGCCGTTGGGCCGGGGTCGTGCGGCTAAATATGGTGTTGTACTTCTCGCCCTGCTGGGCGTTGTCTATGCGGTACATATCATGCTCCCCCGTGCGGGTTCTTATCTTTTTGCATGTGCATGATGGTGGTGTAGAAGACCCAGCTCACCAGCAAAATGACCAGGAAGTAGATGATCGAGAACGCGGCAGAGGGTCCTAGATCCTGCTGGCCGATGGCCATGGTGGCCAGTGACTGGCTCAGAAAGGTCGTGGAGCTACCCGGGCCGCCGCCGGTCAGTACGAAAGGTTCGGCGTAAATCATGAACGAGTGCATGAAACGCAGGAGCACCGCAATGACCAGCACGTTGGTGAGCTTGGGAAGCTGGATGTAGCGGAAGATGGCCCACTTGGAGGCGCGGTCGATACGCGCGGCTTGGTAGTAAGCCTCGGGAATCGAACGCAGGCCGCTGTAGCAGAGCATGGCCACCAGTGGGGTCCAGTGCCACACGTCCATCAAAATGATCGTCGCCCAGGCATCCCCCGCATTGCGGGTAATGTTGTAGTTGATGCCCAACTCCCGCAGGCCCCAGCCCATCAGGCCGATATCGCCACGGGTGAAGATCTGCCAAATGCTGCCCACCACGTTCCAAGGGATCAGAAGCGGCAGGGTAATCAAGATCAGTACGGCAGAGGCCTGCCAGCCGCGCTTAGGCATGATCAGCGCAATGCCAATGCCCAAAGGCACTTGGATGGCGAGAATGGTCAGGGAAAACAAAATCTGACGCACGAAGGCATCGCGCAGCGCCGAGTCGTTCAAGATGCTATGAAACCACTCGGTACCGGTGAAGAAGCGGGCATTAGGGCCGAGCACGTCCTGTACCGAGTAGTTGACCACGGTCATCAAAGGAATGATGGCGGAAAAGGCCACCAGCACCAGCATGGGAAGTACCAGTAGCCATGCGCGGTTATTGAGTACTTTGTTATTCATGGCCGATCTCCACTAGGTATTCATCGACATAAAGCGCGATGTGCTGATCGGAAAACGTGGCGTGGGCCGCGTCCCCGATCGGCGCATGCCCCTCGGGCAGCCTTGCCTTGAACAACTGGCCATTGAGGGTAAAGCTCAGCAATGAATAGGTGCCCAAGTCCTGCAGGTTGACCACTTCAATAGGTACGCTGTCAGCCCCGGGGGTTTGGCTGACGGAAATGAACTCAGGGCGAATGCCGAGTTTGATATTGCTAGAGCTAGACGCCGCCACGCTGCGGCTAATGGCCTCGTTCACAGGTAGTGGCAGATCGCCAAACATCACATTGCCCGCTCGATGGGTAACGCTCATGAAGTTCATGCCTGGGCTGCCAATGAAGTAACCCACGAAGGTATGCGCCGGTTTTTCGAACAGCTCACGAGGCGTGCCGAACTGCACCACCTGGCCGTCGTACATCACTGCGATCTTGTCCGCGAAGGTAGAGGCTTCGAGCTGATCGTGGGTGACGTAGATCATGGTGATATTGAAGCGCTCATGGATCTCTTTGAGCTTGCGGCGCAGCTTCCACTTCAGCTGTGGATCGATCACCGTGAGCGGCTCATCGAACAAGATGGCGGAGACGTCGTCACGCACTAGGCCGCGGCCCATGGACACTTTCTGCTTCTCATCGGCGGTGAGGTTTTTGGCTTTCCGAGAGAGCAGCGGCGTAAGATCGAGTATGTCGGCAATTTCACGAACTTTCGGGTCGACCTTGTACTCGGGAGTGTTCATGTTGCGTAACGGAAAAGCCAGGTTGTCGTACACCGTCATGGTGTCGTAGATCACCGGGAACTGAAACACCTGGGCAATGTTGCGCTCCTCCGGTGGCAGCTCGTTCACGCGATGCCCGTCGAACAGTACGTCACCTTCTGAAGGCTCCAGCAGGCCCGAAATGATGTTCAACAGCGTTGATTTACCGCAGCCCGACGGGCCCAGCAGGGCATAAGCGCCGCCCTGATGCCACACGTGATCCATCTGACGAATCGCGTAGTCGCTGTGGCTGCTAGGACTTTTGCTATAGCTGTGCGCCAAGCCTTTTAAAGTAATCTCAGCCATGGGCAACGCTCCCTTGAGCAGAAGAGGGGATGTGCACGGTGCTGCCCTGTTTATCGAAGGCGTAGAGCTGATGCGTTGGGAAGTACACGTTGATCGCATCGTTGACGTGAAACTCGTGAATTCCCGCTAAATGTAGCACCAGTGGGAAGCGCTCATGGCGCACGTGTAAGAACGTTTCAGAACCGCTTATCTCGGCGACGTCGACCCTGACCGGCAGCTCGAGATCGTCGACTGACTGGGGTTTGAGGGTGATATGAGAGGCGCGCACGCCAAAGTCGTAATCGCCAGGGGCTAGCATTTGCAGCGCTGGGTCGCAGGGAAAATGTAGCGACTGATCGAAGGTGATGTCCGTCGCGGTGAGTTTGCCGGGCACGATGTTGATCGGCGGCTCGGAGAACATCTCGGCGCTGTGGCGACCGTTGGGCTCGCGATACACTTGCTCGGTGGGGCCGTACTGGAGCAGCCGTCCTTCGTGCAGCACGGCCGTATTGCCGCCGAGTGCCAGCGCTTCGTTGGGTTCGGTGGTCGCATAAACGGCAATGCAGTTACGGGCTTTGAACAGCTCACGCAGCTCGTCGCGCAGCTCTTCGCGCAGTTTGTAGTCCAGGTTGACCAACGGCTCGTCGAACAAAATCAGATCGGCATCTTTGACGAGTGCGCGTCCCATGGCCGTCCGCTGCTGCTGTCCGCCGGAGAGCTCTTGCGGGTAGCGATCGAGGAGATGTTCGATATGCAGCATTTCGGCAATGCTGCCGACACGGCGATCGATTTCCTGCTGAGGCGTTTTGGCTAGTTTCAGCGGTGAAGCAATATTGTCGCGTACCGTCAGGCTGGGGTAATTGATGAACTGTTGGTAGACCATCGACACGTTGCGTTTGCGAACCGACACGCCCGTGACGTCTTTGCCGTCCATGAAGATGCGCCCGCGGGTAGGTTGCTCCAAGCCTGCCATGAGACGCATGAGCGTGGTTTTGCCTGCCAAGGTCCGTCCCAGCAATACGTTGAAGGAACCGGGTTCCAGTTCGAGATCCACCCCACTGATGTGGGATTGACCCCCGACGACATGGTCGATGTGTTGCAAATGTAAGGACATGCCAATCTCGCTAGCGTCGTTGTTATTGATAGGTGGTATCGATATGGGTGGTATCGTCGATAGTTGCGCAGCGCGCTGATCGCGGGATGGGTGGTTGGTCATGTTTGTTGACCGTTTATTATCAGACGACCTGCCCAGGCGATATTTTCATTAACGAAAGGCTAGTTGATCATTTTCGAACTTGCAACGCTTTTGATGGCCGTTTGTATTCGCTTTTAGGCGTAGAAAGAGCCCGAATGGTGCTTTTTTGACTCGTTGAATCGACAGCTGAGCGTTCGGCAACGGCTTTTGAGTGCTTTCATGTTCGTTTGCTTCGTTTTAGAACATGACGTCCGGGCAAAAAAAACCGGCCCCAAAAGGGCCGGTCGAGGGGCTCGCTAGATGAGGGTCGTGTTATTTGACGCTGGTTTCTGCCGATGGTGACGCCTTAGCCGATGTTGCGTTGTGGTCGATCAATGTCGACTTGTCGTTGGCAAAGGCGTCGTAAGCGAAGTCATCGACGGTCAGCATTTCCAGCACTTCGGCTTCGAATGTGCGCATGAAGGCAGCGTCCTCTTCGTTGATCAAGCCTTTCTCCAACGCGGCTTCCACACGTGCTTCGGGGTGCAGCGCGGTTTGTGGCAGTTCCCCTTTGGCGTAGGCTTTGTTGACCGTGCGGTAGATCGCTTCGGCGCGGTCGTAATCACCCAGCAGAGCGTTATAGCGTGCCAGCGGATTGCTCACCGCACCGTCGTCTTTGTCCCAGGTGTTCGAAAGCAGCTTGCTGCGCAGCGCGCTATGAGTCGATACCCGCTGGGCAATATCCCGCGCCAGGTCGTCATGGGGTTTGTTCCAACGGCGGCCCGTCGGCATGACAACCACTTTCAGCACCTTGCCCAGGGCGCGGTTGGGCAGGTTGTCGAAGATCTCGACAAACGCCTGTTCAGCGCGGTTGAGCAGGAACTGCAGGCTGTAGTGCAGCAGCGCTTCTTCGCCTTCTACCTTGTTGCCGGTGTGCCACTGCTTGAGCACCATGGATGCCAGATAGAGGTTGGAGAGAATGTCGCCCAGTCGTGCCGAGAGCATTTCGCGCTTCTTCAGCGTGGAGCCCAGGCTGGCCATGGCGGCGTCGGCGCAGAGGCCAAAGCCGGCTGACAGGCGCGCGATGTCCTGCGCGTAGCCAACGGCCGGACCGCTGAACGGCACGCTGGGCTTGCCGAGGCCGAAGCCCAGCGTGAAGGCGCGGGCCGCGTTGCCGAAAATCAGGCCCGCATGACCAAAGAACGCCTTGTCGAATGCTTTCGCGTCGTTGGCATCCTTGGCAGCCAGCTCCTCCAGCACGTAGGGGTGGCAGCGGATGGCGCCCTGACCAAAGATCATCAGGTTGCGGGTCATGATGTTGGCGCCTTCCACAGTAATGGCCACCGGGTTGGCGCTATAGCCAATACCCAGATAGTTACGCGGGCCAAGCGTGACCGCTTTACCACCGTGAACATCCATTGCATCGCTGAGTAGTACGCGCTGGAACTCGGTCAGTTGGCTTTTCAGAATGGCCGAGGGTACCGCCGGTTTCTCGCCGTGATCGATCAGGTTAGCGGTTTGGTAGACCGTGGCGGCGGAAATGTAAGCCAGCGACGCCATGCGCGCCAACGGCTCTTGAACGCCTTCCATTTCAGCAACCGGCACGTTGAACTGACGACGCACGCGGGTGAAGCCGCCGCTCCAGCCCAACGCGTAACGCGCGGTGCCGGTGGCGCCCGAGGGTAGCGTGATGCAACGGCCAATCGACAGGCACTCCACCAGCATACGCCAGCCTTGGCCGATCATATCCGGGCCACCGATGATGGTGTCCAGCGGTACGAACACGTCTTTGCCCTTGATCGGGCCATTCATGAACGGGCTGCCAATAGGGTGGTGGCGACGACCGATGTCCATCCCTTGGGTGTCGCGGGGAATTAGCGCCAGGGTAATGCCCCGATCTTCTTCGTCGCCGAGCAGGTTGTCCGGGTCGAAGAGACGGAATGCTAGGCCAACCACGGTGGCGATGGGCGCCAGGGTGATCCAGCGCTTCTCGAAGTTCAGGCGCACGCCGACCACTTCCTCGCCATTAATGACCTGCTTACACACCACGCCGGTATCCGGCAGGGAGGTCGCATCGGAGCCTGCACGGGGGCCGGTGAGGCCAAAGCAGGGAATTTCACGACCATCGGCCAGGCGCGGCAGATAGTGGTCTTTCTGCGCTTGGGTGCCGTACTTCAGCAGCAGTTCGCCCGGGCCGAGAGAGTTTGGAACGCCCACGGTGACCATCAGCGTCTCGTTGGCGGAGAGCTTTTGCAGCACCATGGATTGCGCCTTGGCCGAAAAGCCCAGGCCGCCGTACTCCTTCGGAATGATCATGCCGAAGAAGCCCTCTTTCTTCAGGAAGTCCCACAGCTCTTGGGGCAGGTCGGCGCGCTCACGGGCAATATCCCAAGCGTTGCACATGCCGGCGGCTTTGGCGCACTGGTTGTCTAGAAACGCCTGCTCTTCATCACTCAAGCCGTCGTCTTTGAAGTCGAGCAGCGATTGCCATTGGGGTTTACCCGAGAAGAGTTCACCGTCCCAAGAGACGCTGCCCGCTTCCAAGGCGGTACGCTCGGTCGCCGATACTTTCGGGGCGACCTTTTTGAAAGTGGCAAAGATGCGCGGTGTCAACCATTGACGACGCAGCACAGGCAAGCCTGCAACGGCCACTGCCGCAGCGCCAATCAACAGCAGTGTGCCCACGACCGGGGCGCCGAGTACCAGGCCGACTAAGCCCAATACGCCTAATAGAGCAAGCGCAGGGGTGGCCCCTGCCTCGCGACGCATCACCACGAGCAAGCCGGCAGCGGCGAGCACGATGAGGAGTAAGGTGAGCATAGGTGTTCTCCGTGGGGTGGTTATCAATGAACGTATTTAAACGTATGTTTGAATATTCGCAGAGTCATGATGCTTAGTGCAAGCCTTTCACCGTTATACGTTCGCTTTATATCTTCAATGTAGCGCAGTTAGAACATAAAAAAACGCCATGGCGCGGAACCATGGCGTTTTGACGCAGCGGGTCGATAAGCCCGAACTCGTCTCAGACTACGATGCCTGTTTGGCAGGCGCGCCGTTGGCGACGTAGTAATCTACGCTGGCACGGGGCAGGGGCTCGCGACCGCGAATACGGTCGGCGATTTTTTCGGCCAGCATGATGGTGGGAGCATTCAGGTTGCCGGTTGGAATGACCGGAAATAGTGATGCATCCACCACGCGCAGTCCTTCGAGCCCATGTACACGGCCTTGGGCATCGGTCACCGCCATGTCACCTTCGCCCATGCGGCAGCTGCCGCAGGGGTGATAAGCAGTTTCGGCGTGCTGCTTGACGAAATTGTCGAGCTCTTCGTCGCTCTGCACGTCCGGGCCGGGGGCAATTTCCCGGCCTCGGTATCGGTCGAAGGCGGGCTGGGCGATGATCTCGCGAGTTAGGCGAATCGCGTCGCGGAACTCTTCCCAATCCTTCTCTTTGGCCATGTAGTTGAACAGAATGCTCGGTGCTGCATGGGGGTCTTTCGACGTAAGACGAATGCGTCCACGGCTCTCAGAGCGCATGGAGCCCACGTGGGCTTGGAAACCGTGTGCGTCGACGGCACTTTTACCGTTGTAGCTGATGGCAATGGGCAGGAAGTGGTACTGCAGGTTAGGCCACTCCTCGTCATCGCGGCTACGAATGAAGCCACAGGACTCGAACTGGTTGCTTGCGCCCACACCGGTGCCTTTGAACAGCCACTCTGCACCGATTTTTGGCTGGTTGTACCACTTCAGCGCCGGGTAGAGCGAAATGGGCTCTTTGCACTCGTACTGAATGTACATTTCCAGATGGTCTTGCAGGTTTTCGCCGACGCCGGGCAGTTCATGTACGACGTGAATGCCCAGCTCTTTCAGCCACTCAGGGTTACCCACGCCGGAGCGCTGGAGAATTTGCGGGGAGGCAATCGCACCACCGCACAGCAGCACTTCGCGACGCGCGCGAGCCTGCTTGGGCTGGCCTTTCTGCTCGTAGCGGACGCCGACGGCGCGCTTACCATCGAATTCGATCACATCGGTGACGGCGCGGGTTTCGATGGTCAGGTTACTGCGCTGTTTGGCCGTGTCCAGGTAGCCGCGAGCGGTGGAGGCGCGGCGGCCCTTCGGCGTTACGAAGCGGTCCATCGGGCCGAAGCCCTCTTGTTGGTAGCCGTTGACGTCCTCGGTTTCTGGATAACCGGCTTGCTTGCCCGCCTCGATAAAGGTGCGGTAAAGCGGATTGTTGCCCGCTTTGGGCGTGGTCACGCTGACGGGCCCGTCGCCGCCGTGGTAGTCGTTCGGGCCGATATCGCGGGTTTCGCTCTTTTTGAAGTAGGGCAGGCAGCTTAAATAATCCCACTCCTCCAAACCGGGCTGTTTGGCCCAGTGGTCGTAATCAAGCGCATTGCCGCGGATGTAGCACATACCGTTGATCAGCGAGGAGCCGCCTAGGCCTTTGCCACGCCCGCACTCCATACGGCGATTGTCCATATTAGGTTCAGGGTCGGTTTCGAACGCCCAGTTATAACGCTTGCCCTGCAGCGGGTAAGCCAGCGCCGCGGGCATTTGAGTGCGAAAATCGAAGCGGTAGTCGGGGCCGCCGGCCTCCAGCAGCAGCACGCTGACATCGCTGTCTTCGGTCAGGCGCGTGGCCAGCACGTTACCTGCTGACCCGGCGCCGATGATAATGTAATCAAACTCAGTTGCTTGAGACATAGCGGTTCTCTCATCCAGAAGGGGGAGTTCGGTGTACGAAAGCTGGGTTTAGCCTTTAAAACACCGACTCGAACGGCCCCATCTCGATCTGCACGGACTTGGTTTGCGTGTAGTGATTGAGCGTTTCCACTCCGTTTTCACGGCCAATACCGGACTCTTTGTAGCCACCCACCGGCATTTCAGACGGAGATTCACCCCACGTATTGACCCAGCAGATGCCGGCTTCTAACTGGTGAATCACACGGTGCGCGCGGTTCAGGCTTTCGCTGAAGACGCCGGCGGCCAGGCCGTATTTGGTGTCGTTGGCGCGACGGATGACTTCCTCTTCGTCGTCGAAGGCCAGTACTGACATTACCGGGCCAAAGATCTCCTCTTTGACGATACGCATCTCGTCGGTGCAGTCAGTGAATACCGTGGGGGCCGCCCAAGCGCCTTTGGCCCATTCGCCGCTGTTCCATGCGTCGCCCCCGGCCAGCACGCGTGCGCCTTGCTCTTTGCCCAGTGCGATATAGGAGAGCACTTTTTCCTGATGCTCGAAGCTGACAAGCGGACCGAAATTGACGCTCGGATCCATCGGGTCGCCCGCTTTGATACGCGCTACACGCTCGACCAACTTGGCTTCGAACGCCTCTTTGACGCTGCGCTCGACGAACACGCGGGTACCGTTGGTGCAGATTTGGCCGCTAGAGTAGAAGTTCGCCATCATGGCGGCATCGGCTGCGCGATCAAGATCCGCGTCGGCAAACACGATCAGCGGAGATTTACCGCCGAGTTCCATCGTCACGTCTTTTAGCGTGGAACCACCGGCAGCGGCCATGACCTTCTTACCCGTGCCGACTTCCCCCGTGAACGAGACTTTGGCAATGCCCTCGTGCTCGGTGAGCATGGCGCCAACGCGGCCATCGCCCTGTACCACATTGAACACGCCGTTCGGTAGGCCTGCTTCGGTGAAAATATCGGCAAGCTTCATCGCCGTCAGCGGCGTCACTTCGCTAGGCTTGAATACGATGGCGTTACCCGCTGCCAGCGCCGGAGCCGCTTTCCAGCAGGCGATTTGAATCGGGTAGTTCCAGGCACCAATGGCGCCGATCACACCTAGCGGTTCGCGGCGGGTATACACGAACGAGCTGTCGCGCAGAGGAATCTGGTGGCCCTCGATGGCGGGGGCAAGGCCTGCGTAGTACTCCAGGGCATCGGCACCGGTCACGATATCAACGCTGGCGGTTTCGCTGATGGGTTTACCGGTATTGCGCGTTTCCAGCTCGGCGAGCTCATCGTTGCGTTCGCGCAGAAGTGCCACGGCGCGTAGCAGGATGCGCGAGCGCTCCATGCCGGTCATCGCGGCCCACTCGCGCTGGCCACGCTGTGCGGCCTGAACGGCGCTATCGACATCGGCTTGGCTTGCTTGACCAATGGTGGCCAGCAGGCTGCCATCATAAGGATTGGTCACGGTAAACGTTTCGCCGGAGGTGGCATCAACCGGGCGACCATCGATGTAGAGGGGCTGTACGTCTTGAGCGGCCATGTCGATCTCCTTAGTAAAATTCGGCAGCGGATGCGTCTTCGAAGCACCCGTGGTGTGTCAGTAACTGGTCGAGATAGGTGTGCGCAAGGAGCCGTGCCTCGTCGGCATCCAAGCCTTCGGGCGCCAGGGCACCGCGCAGCCAGAGCCCATCGATCATAGCCGCCAGACCACGGGCAGCGTTGCGGGCATCGGCTCGGGGCATGACGCGATGAAACTGGTGGCAAAGATTGGTGTATAGGCGGCGGTCGTTGACGTACTGAAGACGTTGCAACACTGGCTTGTGCATGCTGCTTGCCCAGAAGGCAAGCCACGTCTTCGCGGCAGGCCCGGTGACCTGAGTCCTGTCGAAGTTACCCTCGATAATGGCACCAATATGGGCGCGGGGAGAGTCATCTTCTAGTGCACGGCGTCGCGCCGCAACGGCATTGCTGAGATCGGTCAAAATTTGCCGCATCGTGGCTTCCAGCAAGCCATCCTTGCCGCCGAAGTAGTGGCTAATGATGCCAGCGGAAACCCCCGCATGACGGGCGATACGCATGACCGTCGCCTCGGCAAGACCCATTTCGTCAATGGCCGCCATCGTTGCCTTGATTAACTGCTGGCGGCGTATTGGTTCCATTCCCACCTTTGGCACAGCTATCTCCTAATGACGTTGAATGCCCATTGGCTCCTCACCTTGAAATGAAGGAGTAGGCATGATTACCTAACCATGATGGCATTTTTTTATTGAACGTTCAATCAATAAAAGTGTGTCGAATAGTTTCTCGCCTCTGCATTGCTCGCCGTAGAGGGCGTTTCAACATAACGGATAACGAGGAAAGACGACGGATGAAACAGTTAACCAAACGCCACTTGAGTGCTCTGTTCGTGACCGCCTGCCTGCCGATGACGGCTGCTGCCAATGAGTGTAGTAGCGTTCGTTTTGCCGAGGTGGGCTGGACCGATATCACCGCCACGACGGCCTTGGCCAGCGAAGTATTGGAAGCGTTAGGCTATGAACCCCGTGTCGATACGGTCTCGGTGCCCATTGCCTACGCCGGCATGCGTAATGACGATTTTGACGTCTTCTTGGGTAACTGGATGCCCTCCATGGCCTCCATCAGCGACCCCTACATCGAGCGTGGCGAGGTCGAACGTCTAACGGCCAACCTCGAAGGGGCCAAGTACACCCTGGCAGTGCCGCAGTACGTATACGACGCGGGCGTGACCTCGGTGAATGATCTAGCCGAGCATGCCGATCGGTTCGAGCAGCGCATTCACGGCATCGAGGCGGGCAATGATGGCAACGAACTCATTCAGCAAATGATCGATGATGATGCCTATGGGCTAGGTGATTGGCAGGTGATCGACTCCAGCGAGGCGGGCATGCTGGCCGAGCTGAGTGCGCGGGTTCCCAATGAGAAGTGGATGGTGTTCCTGGGTTGGGAGCCGCACCCCATGAACACCAATTTTGAGATGGCGTACCTGTCTGACGCAGACGACTATTTTGGACCCAATCTCGGTGGCGCGACGGTCTATACCAATACACGCGCTGGTTTCGTCGAGTCTTGCCCGAACGTCGGTGAGTTGCTGAGCAACATGACGTTCACGCTGGAGATGGAAAACCAGTTGATGAGCGCCATCATGGACGAGGGGGTCGAACCTCGAGAAGCGGCGCGTGACTACCTGAGTGCACATCCCGATGTATTGGAGGCGTGGTTGGAAGGCGTGACGACGCGTGATGGCGGCGACGCACTACCTGCCGTACAGTCGGCGTTGTAAGCGCGTGCGTTGAGCGCATGAAAAGGCAGGCCATTTCGGCTTGCCTTTTGCCGCTAATATAGGCATACTCTGCACCCGCTGATGTCGGAAAGGCTACGTAGCTCAGTTGGTTAGAGCACATCACTCATAATGATGGGGTCCCCTGTTCAAATCAGGGCGTAGCCACCAATCAACGTCAGTATGCATTCAAACGCATACGATTATGGTGGCCCCTTAGGTCCTCCCGCAACGCTAAACTGCGAACCCCGCCAGGCCCGGAAGGGAGCAACGGTAGTGGTGGCTGCGTGTGCCGGGATGTGGCTTTTGGGGCCGCCTCCATTTCTGAGTTCTACTTTCCAGACAATTACCCTTCGTCCTAATTCGTTACCGCCTGTTAAGTCTACTGATTGCTCATGATCGCATCGTCGGAATGTGGGCAATGTCATCTGTCCGGTAAAAGTGCCAGTCATGGAATGGCGAGGGCGCTTCTGGAAAGCACCCTCGCTCTTGGCATGTGCTGATTGGCAACCCTCGTTATCACTCCGTGTGGAGTTGGTTGGAGGGAAGGGCGGGGCCACCCAACGAAGCGCCGTGATGGCTGACGAGCGGGCGCGATCCCGAGAGTTTACGCAGTGACACGTAAAACACCGGTGTCAAGAACAGGCCAAACAGAGTGACGCCGATCATGCCCGCAAACACCGCCGTGCCAAGTGCTGCGCGTACCTCGGCGCCTGCGCCGGTAGCGATCACCGACGGTAAAACTGCTGCCGTGAAAGCAATCGAGGTCATGATGATCGGCCGCAACCGTAGTCGGCAGGCTTCCAGGGCGGCTTCCACGATGCTCTTGCCCTGCAGTTCCAACTCGCGGGCGAACTCTACGATCAGTATGGCGTTTTTACACGCCAGGCCAATCAGCACGACCAGCCCTACCTGTACGAAGACGTTGTTATCGCCACTGCCAAACCATACGCCGATCAGCGCGGCCAGCATCGACATGGGTACAATCAGAATGACGGCGAGTGGTAGCGTCCAACTCTCGTAAAGCGCGGCCAACACCAAAAATACCAGTAGGATCGACAGCGGGAAGACGATCATGGCCGCATTACCCTGGGTGGATTGCTGGTAACTCAAGTCGGTCCATTCAAGCGCCATGCCTGGTGGTAACACTTCTTCCGCCAGGGCGTTAATAGTCTCCATTGCTTGGGCAGAGGAGAGGTCGCGGGGATCAAATTCGCCGGCCAAGTCCGCCGCTGGGTAGCCGTTGTAACGCAACACCGGATCCGGGCCGAAGGTTTGACTGATATCCACCATCGTACCGATAGGCACCATTTCTCCCTGATCATTACGGGTACGCAGTCGGGCAATATCTTCCACGCTGGTGCGGTAAGGAGCGTCTGCCTGGGCGATTACCTGCCAGGTACGACCGAAGCGATTAAAGTCATTTACATAGGTCGAACCCAGATAGGTCTGCAGGGTGTCGAACAGCTCGGTCAACGGCACGCCCTGGGCTTTAGCTCTTAGTCGATCCACCTCGGCATCCAACTGCGGCACGTTGGACTGATAGCTGCTGATCGGAAAGCCCATCCCCGGTGTTTGCGCAATCGCGCCCTGGAGTTGATTGACCGCCTGCTGCAGCGCCCCGTAGCCAAGATTGCCGCGATCCTCGATGAATAGCTGGAACCCCGATCCATTGCCCAAGCCAAGAATCGGTGGTGGCATGAAGGAGAATGCAAACCCCTCTTTCAAACCACCAATGCCCTGGTTGATGCGGGCATTTATCTCCGCGGCGCTAAGGCTGCGCTCATCAAAGGCGCTGAGGGTCAGAAAGGCCACCCCGGTGTTGGAGGTGTTGGTGAACTGCAGCGCGTTCAGGCCGGGAAAGGCAATGGCGTGCTCCACGCCTTCGGTCTCCATGGCAATATCCACCACGTCCTGAAGCATCTCGTCGGTTCGCTCCAGCGACGCCCCTTCCGGCAGGATGACACCAGCAATCAGGTAAAGCTTGTCTTGCACTGGAATGAAGCCAGGCGGCACTGCTTTGAACATCACGCCGGTGCCCAACAGCAGTAGGGCGTAAATTACGAACACCGCGCCACGATGCTTTAGGGAGCGGGCCACGCCGCTCTGGTACTTGTTGGAGCTGGCATTAAAGAAACGGTTGAAAGGACGGAAAATCCAGCCGAACAGGGTATCTATCACACGGGTGAGGCGATCTTTGGGCGCGTTATGGGGCTTGAGTAGCATCGCCGCCAGCGCGGGAGAGAGCGTCAGGGAGTTGATGGTGGAGATCACCGTGGAGATGGCAATCGTCACCGCGAACTGTCGATAGAACTGACCGGTCACCCCAGACAGGAAAGCCATGGGGATAAACACTGCGCACAGTACCAGGCCTACGGCAATGATAGGGCCAGAGACTTCCCGCATGGCCTGATGAGCGGCGGCCTGTGGCTTTAAGCCCTCTTCGATATTGCGCTCGACGTTTTCCACCACCACGATGGCGTCGTCCACCACGATACCGATGGCCAACACCAGGCCAAACAGTGTCAGCGTGTTGATGGAGTAGCCCAGCAGGTAGAGCGCGCCAAAGGTGCCGATCACCGAGACCGGTACCGCCAGCAATGGAATGATAGAAGCTCGCCATGTTTGCAAGAACAGCGTGACGACCAGCACCACCAGCAGCACGGCTTCCAGTAGGGTGGCGATCACCGACTTTATAGAATCATTCACAAAGATCGTGGTGTCGTAGACGGCTTCGTACTCGACACCTTCAGGGAACTGCTCGGACAGCTCCTCCATGGTGGCAATCACCTGCTCGCGAATCTCCAGCGCATTGGCGCCCGGTGCCTGGAATATACCCACTCCTACCGCGTTATTGCCGTCTAGCTGCGAGCGCAGCGTATAGTCCCCGGCACCCATTTCCAGCCGGGCCACATCCGCCAGCCTCAGTATTTCGCCGTTGTCACCACGACTAAGTACGATGTCACCAAACTCTTCCACCGTTTCCAACCGCCCGCGGGCGTTGATCAGAGTGAGAAAATCGCTATTCGCGATGGGTTCGGCGCCCAACTGCCCGGCAGAGACCTGCACGTTCTGCTCGCGCATGGCCCCAACGACATCGCTAGCCGTCAGGCCTCGGGCGGCTATTCGGTCTGGATCCAGCCATGCGCGCATGGCGTAATCTCCGCCACCGAAGATTTGCGCATCCCCTATCCCTTCGAGCCGGGCGAGTCGGTCGCGTACATTCAGTCGAACATAGTTGCGCAGATAAAGGGTGTCGTACTCACCGCTAGGTGAGGTTAGGTGAACGACCATCAAAAACGTTGGCGATTGTTTCTGGGTAGTGACGCCTTGACGACGTACGGCTTCCGGCAACCTAGCCTCTGCCTGGCTAACGCGGTTCTGCACGCGAACCGCCGCCTGTTCAGCATCGGTGCCGGGACGGAAGGTGACGGTCATTTGCAGTACGCCATCAGAGCCTGCAACAGACTTGAGGTACATCATGTCCTCAACGCCATTGATGGCTTCCTCCAACGGCGTCGCTACGGTCTCGGCAATCTCCTGCGGATTGGCACCGGGGTAAACGGTTCTCACCACCACTGAGGGCGGCACGACATCCGGGTACTCGCTTATCGGTAGATTGGGAATGGAGATCAGCCCCACCGCCAGAATGATGATCGATAGCACGGCCGCAAAAATCGGACGGTCCACGAAAAAACGGGAGAAATTCATGGCGATTTACTCTTCCCTGGCCGCAATGGCGGGTGGCTCATTGGAAGCACGGATGTTAGCCACCGGTGCGGTCGCTACGCTTTTGGGGCTCACTTCCATACCGGGGAAGAACACTTTTTGTACACCATTGACGATCACTCGATCACCTGCTTGAAGCCCATCGATGATGACGGTACGTTCTGCTACCTCCCTTCCTGTGGTGACCTGTCGCTGTTCTGCTAGGTTATGCTCATTGACGACATAGACGTAGCGGCGATCTTGATTAGTCAGCACTGCCTTACGGTCTATCAGTAAGGCTTGCTCTAAGCGAGCAACCGGCATTTCGACCCTTGCAAACTCTCCAGGCCGAATGCGGCCATCTGGATTGGCCAGCACCGCCCGGAATTGTAAGGTGCCCGTACTGGGATTTAAGCGATTGTCGATAAAGTCTAGGGTGCCCGTGTACTGCCGTTGCGGGTCGCCGCCCAGTTCGATGGCCAAGTGATTCGACACCTCATTGCTTAATAGTGCACGGCTGGCAAATGCAGCTTGCTCGTCTGCATCAAAGTAAACGTGTACCGGATCAATACTCACCAGCGTGGTCAACAGGCTCTGATCGGCATTGGCTAGGTTGCCGCGAGTTACCATCGCCCGTCCGATGCGTCCACTAATCGGAGCCGTTATGCGTGTATACGCGAGGTCAAGCTCGGCGGTCTGCAGCGCAGCTTCGGCAGCAGCCACCATAGCGCGGTTATTATTCAGAGCCGATTGGCGCTGATCATGCACCTCTTGGGAAATGGCCTGACGCCCCAGTAACACCCTGGCACGCTCGGCCTCGCTGCTGGCCTGAGCCAATTGGCTCCTGGCTTGTGCAAGATCCGCTTGGGCCGCGCTCACGCGGGCTTGGTAGGGACGTGGATCGATGAGAAACAGTAACTCTCCCTGTTCGACCAGGTCGCCCTCTACAAAGGCCACCTCTTGGATATAGCCGCTAACCCGAGCTCTCAACTCCACCGTTTCGGCGGCTTCTACCCGCCCAGTGAATGACTCGCTCAACACCATCGGCTGAGTCACTACTTCCACTACGTCAACTTCGGGTGGCGGCTGCGAGGGTGCGGCTGCCCCATCGCTCTGAGCCTCGCAGCCAGCGAGTAAGACCATGATGAGTAAAAACGATATGACAGCCCGACTACGTTCAAGGCGGACTCTTCGAGAAAAACTTCTCATGAGGGTTTGCTCCCTTGGCTACCGGCAACCGGTAGTGGCTTTCGTTATGCTGTTGGAGGGCGCGTTGGCAGTCATGTCGTTGATTCAGTAGCGCCAGATTCGACCAGAGACCCTAAGCACTGATTGGATACGAGCTAACATAGGGGATCGGGGATCGTGAGAGGTATCAGGTTCCTGCGGAAAGATTGCCTAATTCTGTCGCAGTGAGTGAAAGCGCAAAGAAGCCGGTGGAGGCGAAACAACGACGTGTGTCAACGACGTGTTTCGGTGCAAAGGAAAGATGACAACCTGATGACACTGAGTGCGAATTGTCGGTTTCGACGGCGTACTTGCCTAATTCTGCAAAACCAACCGAAAAGCCTTCGGTTCTTCAGGAGAGGGCATATACTGCAAATTATTAAGGAGGAAATCCCGTGACCGTTATCGCGCCCGAACAGATTGCCCAGTGCAGCGACAGCTTGTTACCGCAATTGAGCCAGGTCGTCCGCCGTTGGTCGCCGCTGGAAGCCCTTCAAGACACGGCGATTGCCGAAGTCCAACTGGTGCGCACTGATGCCCCTAGTAGTTTTCACTGTGCCGTCTATGAGCCGTGCCTGTGCTTCGTTATTCAGGGCAGCAAAACCGTATTGCTGGGTGACAAGGAGATCATCTACACCGGCCCCAGCTACATGGCGAGCGCCGTTCATTTACCGGTGGTGGGCAGGATTGACCATGCTTCACCAGAAAAACCTTTCCTAGCAGTAAAGGTCTCGGTGGACCCTCAGGAGGTGGCGGGGCTAATACTAGAGTTAGGGGATAGGGCTCCAAATGGGGGGCGTGATGCTATCTGTCCTGAGATGGACTGCGGGTTAACGTCGGCGTACATGGATCCCCTGATGCAGGGTGCGCTCTATCGTTTGTTAAGTCTACTCGACTCACCGGAAGATATTCAGGTGCTTTCGCCGCTAGCGCGACGAGAGTTAATCTATCGAGCATTAACGGGTGCCATGGGCCCGCACATGCGTCGGTTTGCTGCCTCAGACTCCCAGGCTAATCGGATTGCGCAAGTGATTGACACGCTTAAAGAGCACTATGCCCAGCCGCTTAAGATCCGCGAATTGGCAGCGACCGTTAACATGAGCGAATCGACGCTTTATCATAGCTTTCGTCAAGTGACACGCATGTCGCCCCTGCAGTACCAAAAGAAGCTGCGTCTACACGAGGCGCGACGGCTGATGCTGGCGGAGGGGCTCGAGGCAGCCACTGCAAGCTACCGGGTAGGCTATGAAAGCCCTTCCCACTTCAGCCGCGAATATAGCCGCATGTTTGGCGCACCACCACGCGCCGACGTTAGCCAGTTGCGAGGGGCATACGCAGAGTCGCAGCCCGCCTGAACAATAGCGTCATGGATAGTTGCTGCAGTGGATTCCCCTCTCTCATCTGGATAGTTTCATGAAAACCGTATTGCGCTGGCTGGCTGCCATGACGGCCTTGTTGGTCTTATTGCTGGCAGGCCCAGTGTGGATATTGGCCAGTCAACAGGTCATTACCGATGGGCACTGGTCGAATCTCGATCGTTCGTCTGCAGGGTTGGCCCCCTCTCCGGATCGCGTCCAAGATGCTGTCGTACAGGTCTATGCGGCCCGTGCCTATAGCTGGCGCGGCGCCTTTGGTGTGCATATTTGGATTGCGACCAAAGCAGAGGGAGCGCGGGAGTATCAACTGCATCAAGTGTTGAGCTGGCGACGCCCAACGGTCGTCTCCTCCATCGATACGCCTGACCGAGCCTGGTTTGGACACCCGCCTGAGCTGCTTGCTGACTATCGCGGCGTGGCGGCTGCCGATTTGATCCCTCATATACAAGACGCCGTAGCGCGCTATCCGCAAGCCGATCTGTACCGAGTTTGGCCTGGCCCCAATAGCAACAGCTTCATTGCTTGGGTGATCCGCGAGGTCGATGGTTTCGATGTGGCGCTACCCACGACCGCCGTGGGGAAAGACTATCTGTTCAATGGCGTCGTCGCCCGCGTGCCCAGCGGGACGGGGTATCAGCTCTCGCTGGGAGGCGTGTTGGGCATTATGCTAGCGCTGGAGGAGGGCATCGAGCTCAACCTGCTGGGCATGAGTGTCGGTATCGATATTATGCGCCCCGCTCTCAAACTGCCTGGCATTGGTCGACTGGGTATGCCTGCCAAGGTGGCGGGAAGCAGTAACGCATCGTCGTTAGCGCAGTGATATGGCGTTGCCAGTCTTGAGTAGACGCGCACATGTCTTTCTAGGCACTTTTGTTCTAAAATGGTGTTTGTAGACATTAAGTTGGGAAGTGCCATGCAAACAGCGCAAGAGTTTGCCCATGATAAGTCAGCGGCTGCGGTGGGGTTGAAAGCCGCGGTACGTATTCTCGAGAAGTGGCGAGCCTCTGGAGAGCAGGGCGAGGCGATTCTGCGCGTCTCTCACAGTACCTACGCTCGTGCTCGGCGCGGCGATCTGGCAGCGATCAAGTTAGATAGTGACCAGCTTACGCGTATCAGCTATGTGCTGAACATCCACGCGGCACTGCGTATGATCTTCGACAACCCGGACAACCTGTATGGGTTCGTGAACATGGTCAATCACAACCCTTTTTTCAATGGTCGCACACCGCTGGCCATTATGGGCACGGGGGACTTTGCCGCGCTTTACGAAACCTATAAACGCATCGACAGCCTGCGGGGTGGGCAGTGGTAAAGGCGGCTGATTTGCCCGTACTGCCAGCCCGTGACGTCACCGGCTATCGATTGGTGAACAGTAAATTCCCGCCCATCGATTTGTTCGATGACGTGGCAGACCCTGACGAGTTCGCCGCTCTCCATGCGCTTCAGTCGCTCACCAACCCGCGGTTGCAAAACGAGGTGGGCGACTTGGCGCTGCTGCCGCTCGACCAGATTCCTTTCGGTATTCGTGGCTGCTCGTATGCCGTGGCACCCTTTACGCACATCAATCCCGAAGGGTCACGTTTCAGCGATGGCAGTTTTGGCGTGCTGTATTTTGCCGATACGCTGGAGACTGCGATTGCGGAGGTCAAACATCATCAGCAAACGTACTGGCGGCGCGTGCCAGGTCTTCGCTATGAGCGGTTCGTTTTTCGGGGGTTGAGAGGCGTCTTCAATGAGGTATCAATAGGCGATGCGCTGACGCTGCCGAGCGATCATCTTGTCTACGCCCCCGATCATTACACGGCGTCTCAGCCCTTCGGTATAGACGTCCGACGTACGCTAAACGGTCTCCGTTACCGCTCGGTCCGTCGACCCGGTGCCCACTGTTGGGCGCTCATGACGCCGCGTCATGTGACGGACATCATCCAGACCACCCATTTGGAGATGATCTGGAGCGGCGCCATCACCCAGGTGAATCATCTACGTGTCACCCAGCCATAGCGGCGTGCGGAAAAGAGGTTCAGTTATTTTGCTGCTGGTCAGTAAAGCGCTGCATGATCGTGAGCGTCTCATCGCTGACATGGTGTTCCATGCCTTCTGCGTCGATGCGGGCAGTGCTGTCGTCCACGCCTAACGCTCGCAAGAAATGCAGCACGATATCGTGACGAGCACGAGACGTTTCCGCCATTTTTTGACCTTCGTCGGTCAAAAACAGCGAGCGATATGGCTTGCTGGTCACCAGACCTAACTCGTTCAATCGACGGATCATTTTCGATACCGTCGCTTGACTAACGGCCATTCGGTTAGCAATGTCGGCCGCGCGCGCCTCACCGCGATGACGAATCAGGTCGCCAATCAATTCGACGTAGTCTTCGATGAGCTCCGTTTCGTGGGCATTGCGCACGGCTTCGTATTGCTGGGCGTGCTGTTCCACAGGCGGTAGTGCATCACCACTGTGTCCAGAGGGGGGTGAGGTGCGCCGCTGTTGGTGATCACTCATTGGCAAAGGTTATCAAAGTTAGTGGAAACGTTAATTGGCGATGGTAGCGCATTTTTGAAGATAATTGTTAGCCAAGGCTAAACTGTTTGCACATTGCTTTTTTATTGAGCTAAAGTTATCTGTAACACGAGCCTAGCACAGAGGAGAGATCCAGTGGCTAAACCATACTTGCTAGCAGCCTTGAGCGTGCCGTTCGCCTGGTGTGGCGTTGTGACCAGTGCTCAGGCCGATGAGTTGCAAAACCCGCCCATCGAGATTGCCGTGACGTTTTCAGTTCTTGGCGACTTGGTGAAGAAAGTGGCCGGCGATGATGCGAACGTCACGGTGCTGACACCGATCAACGCCGAAGTGCACGAGTGGGAGCTCACCCCAGATAATTTTGCTGCGCTCGAGGACGCCGACATCGTTTTTTATAACGGCTATCAGCTCGAGCAGTGGATGCGCCAAGTATCGGCGACGGTCAACGATGACATACCTATGATCGCCGTGGCAGAGGCGTCGGGTTACCCGACGCAAACGATCGTCACCGGTGAGATGGAAGGCGACGTGGACCCACACCTGTGGATGGACCCGCGGGCTGCCAGTGCCTATGTGCAAGCCATTGCCAACACGTTGGAGGATAGCCTGCCCCATCAAGCCGATGCGATTCAGCAGCGTGCAGCGGCACTGGAAGCGCAACTGCACGACCTACATGTCGAGCTCCAAGAAACGCTCGAGGCCATTCCCGAAGAGCGCCGCGTGCTGCTCTCCAGTGAAGCAGCCTTTCTCTACTTTGCCGACGCGTATCGGTTCGAGCACGACGGCATTTGGGGGACCAATGCCGAAACAGAGGGCTCTCCACGTCAGTTGATGCGGGTCATCGATCGAATCAACGAGCGTCAACCAGCGGCACTGTTTTGGGAAAGCACGATTTCTGACCGCCATGTGACCAGTATCGCACGTGATACGGGGCTGCCCGTTGCCGGGCCGCTGTATGTCGACTCGTTGAGTGAGCCTGACGGGGAGGCTGCCGACTACTTTGCCATGCAGCGTCATAACGTTGCCTTGCTGCGTCGCTACTTGGCTAGCGAGTAAATCACGATGTCCTCACTACCGTCTCAACCAGCCAGCGCCATCGATATGAGCGGTA